>Ga0164315_10000525_pt1 | contig 26803 bp, 23 predicted proteins | sample GuaBasSedimGuay6_FD_113737 | JGI IMG/M metagenome (GOLD analysis project Ga0164315, IMG submission 113737) | Subseafloor sediment microbial communities from Guaymas Basin, Gulf of California, Mexico - Guay6, Core 4569-2, 0-3 cm | ecosystem: Environmental > Aquatic > Marine > Hydrothermal vents... | reverse complement strand
GGTTTTATAATATCCCAAGATGGCTTTGTGCTTACCAACCACCATGTAATAAAAGGAGCAACAGAAATAATCGTTCGTCTTGATGATAAAAGAGAATTAAAAGCAAAAGTGATCGGATCCGATAGCAAATCAGATATAGCTTTGTTAAAAATTGATGCCACAAATTTACCTATGGTAAAAATAGGAAAATCAGAAGAATTGCAGGTCGGAGAATGGGTGTTTGCCATCGGCTCTCCATTTGGGTTTGATCACACAGTAACAGCAGGAATTGTAAGCGCTAAGGGACGTTCTTTACCGAATGAAAACTATGTGCCTTTTATTCAAACTGATGTTGCTATAAACCCTGGTAATTCAGGTGGTCCATTGTTTAATATGGAAGGTGAAGTTGTCGGCATAAATTCACAAATTTATAGCAGAAGTGGTGGTTTTATGGGTCTTTCTTTTTCTGTGCCGATTGATCTTGCCATGAACATTGTGAACCAAATTAAAAACAAAGGCTCGGTAAGTCGTGGCTGGTTGGGAGTTTTGATTCAAGAGGTATCCTTGCCCTTAGCAGAATCATTCGGCATGGATGCGCCCCAAGGAGCGCTCGTAGCCCAGGTTCAAAAAGACTCTCCTGCGGACAAAGCAGGCATTATAGCAGGTGATATTATTTTAAAATTCAACGGCAAAGAAATTAAAAAATCGTCATCTCTGCCGCCGATAGTGGGACAGCATCCAGTTAATCAATATGCCCCCGTAGTGATTATCAGAAACGGTAAAACAAAAATTATTCGCATAAAAATAGAACAACTACCTGGCTCAGATAATCTATCCTCTGGTGGCTCTTCATCAAATTTTAATAATGTTTTAAATATTAGGGTTAAAAAAATCAATAACAAAAAAAGGGGGGATATAAATCTACCAAAAGGTGGAGTTGAGGTATCAGAGGTCAAAGCAGGCCCTGCATATGATGCAGGAATTCGTCCAGGACATATAATCACTATGCTTGATAACCAAAAAATTCGCTCCGTTAATCATTTCAAACAAATATTAAGAAACATAAAGGATAAAAAAATAGTAGCTGCATTGGTTTACAATAACAATAACATGACATTTTTAGCAATTAAATTAAAAAAATAATATTGTGTCATCATTATCAAGCCCTGTTTTACAATCTCTGCAGCCCTATGTTGCAGGGGAACAACCACAAGATAAAAAATACATAAAACTCAATACGAATGAGAATCCATATGCTCCAAGCTCACAAATTGCAAATTTTTTAACAAAAATTAACTACCAAGAACTAAAACTATATCCAGACCCTGATGCGAGAAAATTATGCCAAAAAATTGCCTGTTATCATAAAATAGAGGATGAAAATATCTTTATAGGCAATGGATCAGATGAGGTTTTAGCTCTCTGTTTTTATAGTTTTTTTAAACAAAAAAATCCTATTTTGTTACCAGATATCACCTATAGTTTTTATCAAACCTATGCCAAATTTTTTGAAATAAATATCAAGACCATAAATTTGACAGAATGTTTTTCAATAGATTTTGCCCCCTATCTTAATCAAAAAAGTGGTGGTATAATTTTTTCTAACCCTAATGCTCCCACTGGGTTATATAAAAACATAGAATCAATTGAAGCCCTGTTAAAAACATACCAAAAAAAGGTAGTTATCATTGATGAGGCATATATTGATTTTGGTGGAGAAAGTGCCATATCTTTGATAAAAAAATACAATAATTTAATAATCGTTCGCACTTTATCTAAATCAAGATCGTTGGCAGGGATTAGAATAGGTTATGCCATAGGAGATAAAAACTTAATCAAGGCAATGCAGGTAGCTAAAAACTCTTTTAATTCTTACCCCACTAATTACCTATCCCAAAAAATTGCCACAATATCTTTTGACGATGATGCTTACTTCAAAGAAACGATCAAAAAAATTATTAAAAATAGAGAGCTCTTGACAAGAGAGTTGTTGAGTTTATCTTTTAATGTTATAGAGTCATCATCTAATTTTGTTTTTGCCTCTCCTCACACACCTATAAAGGCAAACTATATCTACCAAAAATTAAAAGATAATAAAATTTTAGTTCGGCATTTTGACAAGCACAGAATTGATAATTTTTTAAGAATTACAGTTGGCAAACCTACTGAAATTAGAAAATTCATCAACGAGTTAAAAATAATTTTAAAAAATGCTTGACTTTTAAAACTTATATCTATTATAATTGAGTGTTTTTTTATCCTTAGTTTTTGGGTTATAACAATGAATAGGTATTGTTATTATTACACTCTTAAACTTTTATCCACAGGGATTATTTATTATGAGACATTATGAAATAGTATTTTTGGTTCATCCTGATCAAAGCGACTCAGTTGCTGCTATGATTGAAAAATATCAAGCCTTGATTGAAAACAAAAATGGCAAGATTCACCGCAAAGAAGACTGGGGACGCAAACAGTTGGCATATCTTATCAACGACATCCATAAAGCACACTATGTTTTATTAAACATTGAATGCGACAGCGAGACTCTTAGCGAACTTACCAGCATTTTTCGCTTTAATGATGCAATTATACGCTATCTTATAGTCAAACAAAAAGATGCGATTACAGAAAGCTCATCTATCCTATCTAAAACAACTAATGAAAAACTAACTGCTGATGCAGTCTTGTAAAGGAGTAAAATACTATGAAAAAGAACAAAAAAGATATTAAAAAAAGATATAACAATAACAATAATAACAATATTTTTCGTCACCGCCGTTATTGTAAGTTCAAAGCAGCAGGAATTAAAGAAATAGACTATAAAGACATCGAAGTGTTATCAAGTTATGTAACAGAAACTGGTAAAATAATTCCAGGCAGAACAACAGGCACAACAACTAAATACCAAAGACAATTAAATAGAGCCATCAAAAGGGCAAGATACCTAGCTCTTATGCCATATACAGATAGCCACAAGTAGGCATAAAACTATGTATAAAATTGCCACTTTTGCCAGATCTGGTCAATTGCAGGCAATTGTTACACTTTCATCGCTTTTGTTGGCAAGCATTATTTTGCCACCTTTGGTATGGTTGTCCGTAGCAATAATTTTTTATCTCGGTCTTGATTTAAATCTAATTGAAATATCAAAAGTTCTTTTAGGATCTACCATAGCCGCAGGAATTATAATATATGTCTCTGGTTTGAGTCCATTGATAATTTTAGTATTTGCATTGTTTTGGGTTCTATTGTTACCGCTTTTACCAATTTATAAAAAATATGGATTAGCTATAACATTTGAAATTATTTTTTTTATAGGAATAACAGTTTGTTTATTTTTTTATGCAACAGTTGATCCTATAGGTTTTTGGGAAAATTATTTTTCTACTATTTTAAGCGGTATCGGCGGCAACAAAGTAGATGAAATAAAACTAATTGAAATATTTAGCAACATTTATCCTACCCTTACAGGATTGCTTATAGGATCAATTGTTGCAGGTTTTACGACAAGTATAATTTTTGCTATATTTTGGCAAAATAAACAACTACAAAAGAAAATATTTTGGCAAAATTTTTTAAAAATTAAATACTCTAAGATTGCAGTATTTATAACAATTATTTTAACCATAGCAACTTTTTTATTTTCAGATGTAAAATTATGGCAAAATATGTTATATATAGCAATATCCTTGTTTATGTTGCAAGGAATATCAATATTACATTTTTATGGGCAATTTAAAAACCTATCATCCGTATGGGTTACAAGTTTTTATATTGTTTTATTTTTATTTTTCTATCCATTGGTAATATTAGTAGCCGTTTTGGGGCTTACTGATTATTGGGTCGATTATCGTTCATCATTAAGGAGGATATCATGAAAGTTATTTTATTACAAAAAAGAGCGTCACTGGGTGACTTGGGAACAATAGTAAATGTCAAAAATGGCTATGCTCGCAATTATCTTATTCCCCAATCAAAAGCCATAATTGCTACCAAAGAAAATATGGAAGTTTTTGAGAAACAAAGAGCGCAGCTTGAAAGAGAGGCGGCTGACACTTTGGGGAAAGCTCAATTAAGAGCTAGAGAATTCAGCGATCAGGAATTTACCATAACTGCAAAAACTGCCACAGAAGACAAACTATTTGGCTCTATAGGCATTATTGATATTTGCCAACACATAGAAAATAAAGGATTAAAAATCAATAAAAAAGAAATAAGAATGCCCCATGGGCCAATTCATACAACTGGTGAATTTGAGGTAGGTTTGCACTTTCATGCCGATGTGGATGCTACAATCACGATAAAAGTAGAAGCAGAATAAATAACAACCATGTATAACTACAAGTTGCATTAACCACTTATCAAGTGGTTAATGTAGTCTGATAGCAAAAAAATAATTTGAATGCCTCCCAACCACAAAAATAAAAAAATTAGTCACAATAACAAAACCCGTAAACTTTATGAGAATGAGACAGGGGCATAACAGTATCGACAAAGTTTTTTATTTTACATTTTCATTCAGATGTGCAAAAAAAACAGCCAACAAAATGTTGGCTGTTTTTATGTTACAATAAAAGTTAAAAACTTCTATTTTACTGTCGCCTCTTCATCAGAGCTACCAACAAAGAACGATATTAAATAGACAATCAAACCTATAAAGAATGTAGTTCCTGCAACTTCACGCATCCAAAAGAAGATAGCAATCTGATCTTGGGTTGTCATAAAGTCTAAGGCTTGTGCTGCTTCTGGCATTCTCTGTAGCCATGTTTGCAAGATACCAGCACCTGTGAGAAACAAAGTAATAAATACCATTGAAACTGTCATCAGCCAAAAAGACCACATCTCTAAGTTTTGTGATTTTTTGCTATTAGCTGCTACCCTTCCTCGTAAAATTGGCATAGCATATGAAATCATAGCTAAGACAATCATTACATACGCACCATAAAAAGCCATATGACCGTGGGCTGCGGTAATTTGGTTACCGTGAGTATAGAAATTCACAGGAGCTAAGGTGTGCATAAAACCCCATACACCAGCGCCTAAGAATGCCATAACCGGAGTTCCAAGTGCCCATAATGTAGCGGCTTTGTTAGGATGATCCTTACGGCGATTATTAACCATATTAAAAGCATAAACAACCATTAAGAAAAATGGAATAGGCTCCATAGCAGAGAAGATTGAACCCCACCACTGCCAATATTCAGGTGTTCCTATCCAATAGTAATGGTGTCCTGTGCCAATAATGCCAGTTATTAAAGTCATGGCGATAATAATGTATAACCATTTTTCAATAACCTCGCGGTCAACACCTGTTATTTTAATTAAAATAAAAGCTAAGATGGCACCTAAGATAAGCTCCCATACTCCCTCTACCCAAAGGTGAACTACCCACCACCACCAGAATTTATCCATAACTAAGTTAGCAGGATTATAGAATGAGAATAAGAAAAATACTGCCAAACCAAGCAAACCCATAATAAGAACTAAGTTTACCACAGTCTTTTTTCCTTTAAGAACAGTCATACCGATATTAAACAAGAATGTCAGGACAACAATGACTATACCGATTTTGGTAATAGTTGGTTGCTCTAAGAACTCTCGTCCCATAGTTGGCAATAGATCGTTCATCGTTATGTCTGCTAAGGTTGCATAAGGCACTAACAAATAAGCGGCAACGGTAGCAGCACCTGCGACTAAGAATATCCAGAACATAAGGTGTGCTAAGAGTGGGCTAAAAAGCTCCGTCTCAGATTCCTCTGGAATGATATAATAAGCAGACCCCATAAAGCCGAATAATAACCAAACTATTAATAAGTTGGTATGCACCATACGGGCGACATTAAATGGAATTTCAGGGAATAAAAAATCTCCCCATACGTATTGAAGACCAAGAATTAAACCAAATAGAATTTGCCCAACGAACAAACCGATGGCAGCTATAAAGTATAATTTTGATACAGATTGTGATTTATATTGCATAATTTTCTCCTTTAACCTTTAATATTAGGTGGCCAGCCTGCGGTATCTATCTCTGATGTCCATTTTAAAAACTGGGCAACAGCTTCTAAGTCTGCATCTGATAAATTAAATTGTGGCATTGAGCGACGACCTGGGATTCCATTTTTTGGACGGGACATAATAAAAGCTTTGATAGCATCTGTGCTGTTACCAAAACGAACATATACATTACCAAGTTCTGGGGCAAAATATGCACCCTCTCCCAATATTGTATGGCAACCAACGCAGTTGTTGTCTTCCCATACTTTTTTACCTTGTACTATTTGTGCACCTAATTCTGTTCTTTTGCCATTAGCGTCTTTCGCTATTACATTGTCATTAGAACGAGTTGGTACGACAGTCATAGTATCAAAGGTTAGACCCAAAAACAACAAAAAGAAGAACAGGGTTCCTCCGTAAAAAATGTTGCGAGCCATAGCTTTTGTGAACATTTCATTCATGAGCGTTTACTCCTTTAAATAAATTAAATTAAAAAACATAACAAAACCCATAGTGTCTCCAATTGGTCTTAAATATTCATAGAGTAAGACAAATTAGAGACCCTATAAGAACCTCACTATTTTAAATGTTTTTGCTATAAAAATTATTGACATACGTCAAGTAATTGATTTTTGCTGTTTAAACTTTGTTATAATTTACTTATAATCTTATAAATTGCATCACATAGTTTATCTAACTCGTGCTGTTTAATGATATAGGGTGGCATAACATAAACGAGCTTGCCAAATGGACGAATCCATACTTTATGTTTGACAAATTCTGGTTGAATTGTTTTTAAATCAACTTTTTGCTGTAATTCAATGATGCCTACTGCTCCTTTTATTCTAACATCCGACACTTGATTTAATTTCTGACATTTTTTTAAATTTTGTGATAATAACTCGCTGATATTTTGCACTTTTGTCTGATAATCATTGTCAAGTAATAACTTTATACTGGCATTTGCCACCGAGCATGCCAAAGGGTTCGCCATAAAAGTCGGACCGTGATTTAACACCCCATTATTGAGATTTTTCAAGCCATAGGCTATTTTTTCTGTTGTGATTGTCGCAGATAATGTCATATAACCACCAGTTAAAGCTTTGCCGACACATAAAATATCCGGCACTATATCACATTGTTGATAAGCAAACATAGAGCCTGTCCTGCCAAAACCTGTGGCGATCTCATCCAATATCAGCAAAATATTATACTCATCACAAATATTACGGACACTTTTGAGATAACTTTTGTCATACAGCCACATCCCCCCTGTCCCTTGTAATAATGGTTCTAAGATAACAGCGGCAATTTTATGATGATTTTTGATAATTATTTTTTCAAATTCAACAAAATTGTCGCCATTTTTGGTAGGTCTGGGGGCAAAATAATGCTTTGGTAATATTCCTGTGAATAAATTATGCATCCCATTTATCGGGTCGCAGACTGCCATAACACCAAATGTATCACCGTGATAACCACCTTTTATAGTCAAGAGCTTGTTTTTTGAGGGTTTGTCTTGGGAGATCTGATACTGCATTGCCATTTTAATCGCCACCTCAACACTCACAGAGCCAGAATCTGCAAAAAATACTTTATTTAATTTTTTATCATTTATTTCAATGAGATTTTTTGCCAAATCTATCGCAGGTTGATGAGTGAGTCCACCAAACATAACATGTGCCATTTTGTCTAATTGCTTTTTGATGGCAAGATTTAAAATAGGATGATTATAACCCCAGATTGCCGACCACCAAGATGACATACCATCAATTAAAGCTGTGCCGTCCTCTAAAAATAAATACACTCCATCGGCACGAGAGATTTTAAAATTATCCGCAGGAGACGACATACTACTATAAGGATGCCAAATATGTTGTTTGTCAAATTCGTCAAAATTGTTGCTCATATTTTTGCTCTTTTATGTGTAAATTTTTTTTTACATTTTTCGCCAAGTTGTGCCGTTTTTGTTATCCTCTAATTCTATGTTTTGGTTTTGGAGCTTATCTCTTATTTCATCACTTTTTTGATAATCCTTGTCTTCTCTTGCTTGCTTTCGCTCACTAATTAGTTTTTCAATTTCATCTGCGGTTATGTCGTCTGATGGTTGTTGTAAATAATCTGTGGGTTTTTGTTGTAAAATTCCCAAAGTGTTAGCAAGATAGAGCAACAATTGTGCATCCTTTACATCTTTATCTATATTTATCTTATGTGATAAATCAAACAAAACTGCCAAAGCCTCTGGGGTATTCATATCATCACTCATAGCAGATATAAATCGATCATAAAATTTGTTATTGTGCTTTTTGGGTTTGATATTAAAATCTTTCAGACTTGTATATAACCTTCTAATGCTGTTTTTTGCATTATCTAATTGCTCACTAAAATAATTCAATGGACTGCGATAATGGCAGTTTAAGATAAAAAACCTTATCTCTTCGCCGGTATATTTTTCTAATACCTCCTTGATAGTAAAAAAATTATTGAGTGATTTTGACATTTTTTCTTTATTTATCTGCACAAAGCCATTATGCATCCAGTAATGGACAAATTTTTGAGTATTAGCTCCTTCGGATTGAGCGATTTCATTTTCATGGTGAGGGAATTGCAAATCACAACCTCCACCGTGAATATCAAAGGTGTCTCCCAATATATTAGATGACATAGCAGAGCACTCAATATGCCAGCCAGGGCGACCATCCCCCCAAGGAGATTTCCAGGATGGCTCGTCTTTTTTGCTTGTCTTCCACAACACAAAATCCATTGGATTTTTTTTATTTTTATCAATCTCTATCCTACTTCCTGCTTGTAAATCTTCGATTTTTTTGCCAGATAATTTGCCGTAATTTTTAAATTTTTTAACACTGTAATAAACATCGCCATTATTCGCTTGATAAGCATAATTATTCTGTATTAATTTCCCTATCATTTTGATTATGTTATTTATATTGTCGGTAGCACGAGGTTCAAAGTTTGGTTTTTTAACATTCAAAGCTAGGCAGTCTTCGTGCATAAGTTTTATATAGTGCTCCGTGAGAGTTTTAATATCTGTTTTTTGCGATAATGTTTTTTGAATTATTTTGTCATCAATATCGGTAATATTACGAACATAAATAACCTCAAAATTCATCTCTTGCAATAAACGATAAAAAGTATCGAAAACAACCAAAACTCTGGCATGTCCTAGGTGGCAAACATCATATACTGTCATTCCACAGACATACATCCTCACTTTGCCCTCATCTATGGGGATAAAATTTTCTTTTTTGCGACTTAGAGTATTGTAAATTTTTAACATAGTATTTTATTCATCAGCGTCACATAGGACAAGCTCCACCACTACAACCACCTGATCCACAAGGAGAAACCACAGGCGGTGCAGATGATGCCACTCCCACGGATGCAGGGGCACTCATTAGTTTGATAACTTTTTGGTTTTTATTTTTGTCATTTATATTTTGTTTTAAATATGGCGATAACTCTCCTAGGGTGCTGATTTTAATCGCCATAGGATGTTCTACCTCATAAATTGTTCCATCATCAACACCACGATAATCATAAATTGGCATAAAAAACTCCACACATAAAATTAAATGTATATAATAGTGTTTTTTTATAATTTTTCAAGACAAATGGAATATAATCTGAAAAGCTCCAATGCTGCCTATATTGATGGTATGTATGAAGAATATCTTAAAAACCCTGAAAAATTAGATTCACACTGGATTGGTTTTTTTAAAAATTATGATGAGAATCGTCAAATATCTCATCGAGATATCCGTAATCGTTTTTATAAACAAGGCATGTTTCAATCCAATGCTCCGGTTTTTAATAACTATATTCACGAACACAAACAAAATAAAGTCTTGTCATTGATTAGAGCATACAGATTTGATGGCCATCTATTCGCTCAAATTGATCCACTGCAAATGTCATATGAAAGAGATGCTTCTTTGAGCCTAAAAGATTTTGATTTATCTGATGATGATCTTAATTTAGAATTTAACGGCGGTCATTTAACAAGTAACCAAAAAAAACCATTATCTTGGATTGTTAATGAATTAAAAAAAATATACTGTGGTAGCATAGGATCTGAATATGAATATCTGTCAAACATCAACGAAAAACAATGGTTGCGCCAAAAATTAGAATCAAACAAACCGACAATAAATCCTGAAATATCAAAAAAAATATTAGAAAACCTATCCTATGCAGAAATTTTAGAACAACATCTGCACAACAAATATGTAGGTCAAAAAAGATTCTCATTAGAGGGTGGCGAGTCTTTAATTGTCCTATTAAATCGGATCACAGAGCAAGCCACGAAAAGAAATACCCAACAAATCGTCATAGGAATGGCTCATCGCGGACGATTAAATGTTTTAATAAATGTTATGGGAAAATCTGTTAAAAATCTTTTTAATGAGTTTGAGGGCAAAGTTCAGTCTGATTTACAAACAGGAGATGTTAAATATCATCAAGGCTTTACCACTGATGTTAACAATAAATTTGGTAAAATTCGCTTAGCCTTGGCTCACAACCCTTCTCATTTAGAAATTGTTGCCCCTGTCGTTGAGGGACAAGCAAGAGCTCGCCAACAATTTTTAAAAGATAAATATGGAGATTTTGTTTTTCCTGTGGTTATTCACGGCGACAGTGCTTTTGCAGGACAGGGTGTTGTTATGGAGACTTTAAATATGTCGCAAACTCGTGGTTTTTCAGCCAAGGGCGCGATTCATATTATTTTAAATAACCAGATTGGTTTTACGACCAGCTCCAAACAAGATACTCGCTCTACCTATTATTGCTCCGATGTCGCCAAGATGATAAATGCTCCAATTTTTCATGTCAATGCCGATGACCCTGATGCCGTTTATTTTATCGCCAAACTTGCCATAGAGTATCGTTTTAAATTCAAAAAAGATATTATCATTGATTTATTTTGTTATCGCAGACACGGACACAACGAGGCAGACGAGCCATCTGCGACTCAACCTATAATGTATCAAGCCATTAACTCGCATCCGACTACCTTATCAATCTATGGCAACAAACTAATTGAAAAAAATATTATTGACCAACGAGAGCTTACCGAGCACTTGCAAAAAGTAAAGCAAAACCTAAAAGATGGCAAGTCATTTATTGAAGAATCGTCAAAAAGAGAGCGAACATCAAACTGGGATAAATATAAAAATAAATCATGGCAAGAAAAATGTGATACTCGGATGGATTTTAATGTTTTACGATCTCTTGGCAAACAACTTGACAAAAAACCTGCGAACTTTACTGTCCATCCAAGAGTTGCCAAAATTTATGAACAAAGATTAAAAATGGCATCAGGTGCCTTAAAAGTGGACTGGGGTTTTGCCGAAACTCTCGCTTATGCCTCTTTATTGTATCAAGGATATTCTGTGCGTATTTCAGGACAAGATTCAGGCCGTGGCACTTTTTTTCATCGCCATAGTGTTTTGCATAACCAAAATAAAAAACAATCCTATGTGCCGTTGATGAACTTAAAAGTTAGTGATGCTAAATTTCTTGTTATTGATTCTATTTTATCAGAGGAGGCAGTTTTAGCTTTTGAATATGGCTACTCATCATTCTTAGATAAAACTCTGACAATCTGGGAAGCCCAATTTGGTGATTTTGCTAATGGTGCCCAGGTTGTCATTGATCAATTTATAGTGTCGGCTGAGGCAAAATGGGGCAAATTATCCGCACTGACTTTATTTTTACCTCATGGATTTGAAGGACAGGGATCCGAACACAGCTCTGGTAGGATTGAAAGATTTATGCAATTGTTTGCCAACGATAATATTCAAATTTGTGTTCCAACTAATGCTTCGCAGATTTTTCATCTTTTACGTCGCCAGATGATTCGTGCCTATCGCAAACCCTTGATTGTTTTTACACCCAAGAGTTTATTAAGATTGCCTGAGGCATCTTGTGACCTGAACGATTTATCACAAGGAAAATTTCATAACATTATTACAAATTCAAAAAATCGTAACCACATTAAAAAAGTTGTGCTGTGTAGTGGTAAATTGTTTTATGATTTGTGCAAAAAACAACCAGACAACATAGCTGTTATTGCCATCGAGCAGCTCGCCCCATTCCCTATGGACGAGCTAAAAAAGAAAATACAAACCTTTAAAAATGCCGATGAATTTATATGGGCACAAGAAGAACCAAAAAATCAAGGAGCATGGTATCATATCCGTCATTGTTTATCTGATGCTGTGGCAAAAAATATAGATATAACTTATTGTGGCAGAGAAGCTTGTGCCGCTGTGGCAGCAGGTTCTGCAAAAATACATGCCGATGAGCAAAGAAAACTTATCAACGATGCTTTGAATCTTTAACTTTTTAATTTTTAATTACACAACTTATGAACATAGAAATAAAAACTCCAGTTTTACCAGAATCCATTAGCGAAGCAGTTATTTTAAAATGGCATAAAAATGTAGGCGACGAGGTCATTATGGATGAAAATCTGCTTGATCTTGAAACTGATAAAATTGTCTTAGAAGTGCCTGCCCCGGAATCAGGTGTTCTTTTACAGATAAAACATCAAGAAGGAGATAAAGTCGGCTCCGAGCAGATTTTAGGAATTTTTAAAAAACAAAAAATATCAAAAAAAGATGTGCTTACAGATGTAACCGCAGAAACAAAACAAAAATCTGCATTTGATTACCCACAAAACGAGCAAACAATTCCATTTGAGAAAAAAACCTATACCCCAATACAAAATACGAGTGCAAAATTATCACCTTTAATTAGAAAGCTAATCAAAGAACATGATCTGGATGTAACAAAAATAACAGCAATGGGCAGAGATAATTCAATAACTCGCTCGGATGTTGAACATTACATTAAAAATAAAAATGAAATGAGTGGGGATCCACAAAAAACTCCACAGGATGAAGCTCCACGACAAATAATAGCCGAAGATAGTTCCAGCAATCAAGATTACAGAATGCAACAAAGAGTTCCGATGTCGCCATTGCGTGCTAAAATCGCCCAAAACCTTTTACAGGTTACCCAAAATACAGCGATGCTTACGACTTTTAACGAAGTTAATATGGAGCATATTATGGGACTTCGAAGCCGCTATCAAGAAAAATTTCAAAAAACTTTTGCTGTTAAATTAGGCTTTATGTCATTTTTTGTCAAGGCAAGTTGTGAGGCTTTGAAAAATTTCCCAGAGATAAATGCAGTATTAGATGGCAAAGATATAGTGTATAATAATTTTTATGATATTTCTATTGCCATCTCAACTGAATTTGGGTTGGTGGCACCTGTTATAAAAAACACTGAATTATTAAACTTAGCAGAAATTGAAAAACAGGTGGCAAATTTTTCAACCAAAGCTCGCAATAGAAAGCTCTCCCTCAATGATATAACAGGTGGCACTTTTACAATTAGCAACGGCGGAATTTTTGGCTCGATGTTATCCACTCCATTATTAAATCCACCGCAAAGTGCTGTTTTAGGGATGCATGCAATTGTAAAAAGACCCATAGTCGAGAACGATCAAGTTGTAATCAAACCTATGATGAATCTTGCTCTATCTTACGATCATCGTTTGATAGATGGTAAAAGTGCCATCACATTTTTAAAAACCATCAAAGAGATATTAGAAGACCCTGCAAGAATGATTTTATCAATCTAATAAGATGCAATTAATTTTTAAAGTTTTCGTAAAATATTGATAGCAATATTTTTGGTGTCAAGTATAGCCTCGTTAAATGCCTCCGATAGAGACGGATGTGCCATACAGACTTGCAAAAAATCTTCACAGGTTGCCTCAAATTCTATTGCTACTACTCCGAGATGAATAATCTCGCTGCTATGTTGTCCTATAATATGAACCCCCAAAATTTGATCTGTTTTGACATCTGATAATATTTTAATAAAACCATGTCCTGTATTAGCGGCAAGTGCGCGACCATTAGCTATAAATGGAAATTTACCAGCTTTAAAATTAATTCCCTCTGCTTTTAATTGTTGGCTTGTTTTGCCGACCTGTGCTATTTCAGGCTCGGTATAAATAACAGAGGCGATGGCATTATAATTTATATTTGTTTTGATGCCTGCCAATCTCTCTGCCACAGCTATACCCTCTGCTGATGCCTTATGGGCTAAAGCAGAACCACGAACAATATCTCCGATCGCATACACCCCTGGAATACTTGTGCCACCTCGCTCTTCATTGATATGGATATAACCGCCTTCATCAAACACTAATTGAGAATCTTTTGATGTTATATCAGAACTATTAGGCACTCTACCTGCCGCCACCAACAACTTATCAAAAACAAGTTTTTGCACTTGTTTTTTATCTTCTTGGAAGACAACAGTAACCTGTGAATTTTCAACTTTTGCCTCCTGCACCAAGGTTTTAAGGTGAATATTTAAACCTTGTTTTCTTAACATGGATAAAGCCGTTCTTTGCACATCAGTATCGGTAAAACTCAAAAAATCTAAGGCTTCAAAAATTGTAACCTTAGCACCTAATCTTGCCCATATGCTTCCTATTTCTAATCCTACGGCACCTGCACCTATAATTCCTAAGTTTTTAGGGACACTGTTCCATGATAAGGCTGCGGTGGAATTAACGATAAATTCGTTGTCAATTTTTGCACAATTTAACTCCATTGGATGTGATCCTGTGGCAATAATTATACTGTGAGCACTTATTTTTGTGGAATAATTATCACTATAATCTAATAATACTCTTTTGTTTGACAAGAGTTTAGCTTTAGCATTTATAATTTCAATGTCATGGCTTTTAAGCAACATTGCAATCCCAGATGTAAGTTTATCAACTATACTATTTTTGCGTTTTTGCATAGCTGCTACATCTATTTGTAAACCAGTTGTTTTAATGCCAAATGCACTGGATTCATTTTTAATTTTTGCAAAAAATGCACTTGACTCCAATAATGATTTAGATGGAATACAGCCTACATTTAAACAAGTTCCACCTAATAAGGTCTGACCTTTTTTGTTCTTATCTTTTTCAATAAGAACAGTTTTTAAGCCCAGTTGAGCACAACGAATAGCAGCGGTATAACCACCTGAACCGCCTCCAATTACTACAACATCATATTTTTTCATAAACCTTAATATTATTAAAAAGATAAATAATAACAAAAAAGATTTATATTTGTGTTATATTTGTCAAATTTTTAATTTTAATAATTTTAATGATAAAAAAAAGATATATTTTTTTTGTATTAAGTTTTGTTTTAGTGTTAAGCATTTGGGCAAGTTTTGTCATAGTGACAGATGACTCATCCACCACATTGCAATCAAAAAATATTAGTGTTTTATTGCCGAGACCTCAAGACACAACCTTTGCTCTTGATAACTCGTTAAACAATGACATAACAACAGTTGATTATTATGTAAAAACAGATGATACTTTTTTTGTTATTTGCCAAAAATTAAAAATTAAAAACAAGCTGTGTCAGAGTTTAATTGTAAACAAAAAAACTGGCAAATACTTTAAGATATTATCAATAAACGAACTATTGAGTTTTGTTTATAAAAAAAATAAGCTCATCAAAATCAAGCAAAAGCTCAACTCTTTTGATAGCCTAACCGTAAATATCGATGATGATTATGTGTTTAATGTCATTATTGATACCCAAACAAAAGATACCAGGCCTTATTTTGCCCAAGGCGTTATTGATAATAATTTTTACAGTGCTGCGATAACAAATGGAATAGATCACAACATAATAAATCAATTTGCCGATATTTTTGGCTGGCAAATAGATTTTACGGTTGATACTCGCAAGGGCCACAGGTTTTCTGTTTTATATGAAAAAATTTATAGCAAAGGAATCTACAAAGAAACCGGTAGAATATTAGCAGGAGAATACAAAACAAAAAACAAGGCATATCGTGCTGTTTTATATCGACAATCTGTCGATAAGTTTGGTTATTTTACAGTAGATGGCAAAGCTCTTAAAAAGGCCTTTATGCGTTATCCACTTGAATTTACCCGCATAAGTTCTAATTTTAACCTTAAAAGACGTCACCCTCTGTGGGGAACTGTTCGCCCCCACAAGGGTGTTGATTATGCCGCTAAAACTGGCACTGAAATTAAATCTACGGCAGATGGCAAGATAATATTACAAAAATGGGTTAAGGGTTATGGAAAAACAGTTGTCGTTCAACATGGAGGAAATATCTCTACTCTTTATGCTCATATGTCAAATTATGCAAAAGGCATAAAGAAAAATACAAAGGTTCGTCAAGGACAAATAATAGGTTATGTAGGACAAACAGGTTGGGCGACAGGCCCTCATCTTCACTATGAATTTAGAGTGAATTTAAAACACAAGGATCCTGTAACAGTTCCCCTACCTAAGATTATATCAATTGTAAATTTTGACATAAAAGACTTCAAAAAACAAACTGCATCTTTGATAAGTCAATTAAAAATACTTTCTAACTCTGTAAGCAGCACCCATGAATAATTATTTTATAGGAATTATGTCTGGCACAAGCTGTGATGGCATAGACATAACTATGTGTAAGATTAATGATAAAAAAATTGATTTTATTGATGGAAATTTTGCCCCTTTTAGTGATAAGATGAGAAACAATTTATTAAAACTTAGTAATTCTATCGATGATAATATCGAGATGCTCATAAAATCTGATGAATCGTTAGCTGATTTTATAGTAAAAAAAATTAACAAAATATTGTTGGAAAATAAAATTTTACCATGTGAGATTACAGCAATAGGATCTCACGGTCATACAGTGCGCCATATTAATTCAGATGATATAAATTATAGCCTGCAGATTTCAAATCATGCAAAAATTGCCAAACAAACAGGCATTGATGTTGTTTGTGATTTTCGCCGTGGTGACATAGCATGCGGTGGCACAGGAGCACCCTTGGTTCCTGTTTTTCATCAAGCAATAGCTCAAAGTTATGAACCTACTGTGGTGGTTAACATAGGAGGCATTGCGAACATTACAATCTTACCTGCGATAGATGACAATAATAGCGATATTATAGGTTTTGATACAGGGGTAGGAGGCGCACTTATAGATGTTTGGAGCGAATTGCACTTAAAATCACGCTTTGATGACAAGGGATCTTTTGCTCGGTCTGGTAATTGTGATTATGAGTTATTAAAATCTATGTTAAGTGATGATTATTTTAAAATTAAACCACCAAAAAGCACAGGACGAGAATTATTTAACCTTAGGTGGTTACAAAAAAAAATTGCTAAACAAAAACCTTGTGATGTAGCTTGCACTCTATGTAATTTTACCGCTACAAGCATAATAGATGATATTAAAAAATATGCCTCCAATACCAAAAAAATAATAATCTGTGGTGGTGGTTTAAAAAATGACTATTTGATGGAATTATTATCGTCTTTGGCGCAGCCTACACCAGTTCTATCAATTAATGATATAGGTTATAAAAGTGATTATGTAGAAGCTATGGCATTTGCATACTTAGCATATTTGCATATCAATAAAAAGCCTGCAAATATTACCACAGGTGGCACAAAAACAACTCTTGGGGCATTATATCCAAAATGATAAGTGCAACAAGTATTCCTAACATAATTACAATAATCAGAATTATTCTGACACCTGTTATTGTTACCACTCTTTTAAGTCATAACTTTACTATGGCATTGTATTTATTTATGGTAGCAGGTATAAGTGATGGCTTGGATGGCTTTCTTGCCAAACAATTTAACTGGCAAACAAGGCTCGGTGCGATATTAGATCCGTTGGCAGATAAATTTATGTTAGTATTGAGTTATGTAGTGTTAGGTTATCTGCAACTTGTGCCACTATGGCTTGTTTTTATTGTGCTAATAAGAGATGTAATTATTGTAGCGGGAGCCGTCGGTTATCATTATGGAGTGGATTATTGCAAACTTACACCCACTATAACCAGCAAAATAAATACTTTTTTACAAATTATGTTGGTTTTGTTGGTAATTTTTTGGCAAATCTATCCGATATCCGTGTTTTTTTTGAAATTTAGTTTTCTTTTGGTAGCATTTTCAACTACAATAAGCGGAATTTATTATGTATGGATATGGACCTACAAAGCGATCAACACAACAACGAGGAATAACAATGAAACAAATTAAATTTTTACTTTTATCCGTAATGTATGTTTTTTTAATATCTTGTGGTGGGCAGTCCATTGACGATAACGATGATGAAGAAGAAGATTTTTCGCTATCAGATGCACACAGAGCATTGCAATTGGGTAAAATCAACCATGCTCTGAAACTGTATAATAAAGAGATAAAACAAACCCCCAAAAATTTAAGAAACCCGATCTATATTCAGATTAGTAGTGGTTTATATGACAATAAAAAATACAATCTTGCCAAAACTTATTTTGATAAAATAAACCCTAAAAAGATTAAAAAAATAAATACAATTGATTATAAAATCTTACAAGCATTAGTTTTATTTCACCATAAAAACAACCCAGAATCAGCATATCAAAAATGTCCTAATGCTTCTATTGATTATCATTATTACACCAAAAGAAGGATATATTTACTAAAAATTGCCACCGCCCTCGAGTTACAAAAAGAAAAAGCATTTTTATACTACTCAATAAAGTTAGATGAACTTTTAAAAAAAGGAAAACGGAAAAAGAAGAATATTGATAGCCTGTGGAGTGCTCTTTTAAATACTGATTTAGATGTTATATCAAGACTTGAATTGTCAAAAAATAAGGTAGTTAAAAAATGGATGGAATTAACGCTCGTCATCCGCTCTGATAATAATTCAGAGCAAACAATGACTGATGTCAACCAATGGATTGATGACAATAAAAATCATCCAGCATCAAACAATATATCAGTAAATATAATAAATAACTTTTTAAGCACCACCAAATCAATCAAAAAAATAGCAATTTTTTTACCACTTGATGATAAGTATAAAAATATAAGCGCATCAATTATTGAAGCTTTTCAATATAGCATGCAACAAAATAACCCCAACAACATAAAACTTGTCGTTTATGATAGTAATAATTTTTCTGCATATATTAGTGATTTTTTTAGTGTCATAAAAAACGATAAAATTGATTTTGTTGTCGGTCCATTGCAAAAACAAAATGTTGCCAAGTTAGCATTACACAATAAACTTCCAGTGCCATTTTTATCACTAAACTATAATCAAAATAATTCTGGCAATAATTTAACTACAAATTTATATCAATTCGGTCTTCTGCCAGAAGACGAGATTAAAACTATCATTAAAAAAACCAGTAGCTCTGGTCTAAATGGAGCGGTGGCTTTGTTGCCTAACAATGATATAGGACGTAGGATTTCAAATTATTTAAGAAATACTATGAGCAAGAATAACGGCTCTCTTTTGAGTGTAGACTTTTATAATCAAAGCACCCATGATTTTGGTGACAAAATTAAAAGGTTATTTATGGTTGCTCGCTCACAAAATAGATTGAACACTCTCAACAATGCAACCGATTTAAATTTAAAATCATCTCCTGGGCAAATAAGAGGAGTAGATTTTATCTACACTTTTACTAATCACCAAAAAGCAAGAGAGATTATACCTCAGTTTCGTTTTTATCACAAAAGACAACTGCCTATTTTTTCATCCTCTACTATTTATAATAATATAACTAATGATATGGTGGATGCTGATGTCCGAAATGTTATGTTTGCCGAGATGCCATGGAACATAGGTGCCACATATGACAGTGCAAAAATGTCATTAGGAGGCAGTAGCGATGGATTAGGTAGATACAGTAATTTTTATGCCTTAGGGTTTGATGCTTTTAATTTAATTAGAAATATAAACCTTTTAAAATCAGATACCAGTGCTTATTATAGTGGAGCAACAGGCATAATAACCATGGATAACAAAAATAAACTTCATCGTGAGTTAATAATGGTGAGGATGTTAAATGGCAAACCTATCCCAACAAGATAAATCAAAAGTTGCAATTGGCAGAGACTACGAGACAATGGGTTTAAACTATCTTATTGGGTGTGGCTTAACAAAAATAACCCAAAACTATTATAGCAGATACGGCGAGATAGATTTAATAATGCAGGATCAAAATTGCATAGTATTTGTTGAATGTCGTTTTAGAAAAAATTCAAATTATGGATATGCATCAGAGAGCATAACCCCCCAAAAAATAAACAAAATCAAAAAAACTGCTACCCACTACCTAAAAACACAAAAAAAATTACTGGCCATATGCCGTTTTGATGTTATAGCCATAGATAATAAAACCATAAACTGGATAAAAAATGCTTTTTAAAAAAACTCTAAATAACTTTCCAAACCCGTCATGCTGAACCTGATTCAACATCTATTGAATAATTAAAATTGAGAATGAAAAACAATATCCAAATAATAGAGCATAGATATATTTTTGCAGATAAACACAAATCTAGCAGATTTCAAAAAGATATTATCTGATAAAAAATGAACCAAACTAATTGTTCGCAAAAGAGGGGCAGCCCTCCCCACAAAAACAAGACTACAAAACAACATAACCCAATATTTATCTACTTTGGGGACTTGTATCTTATCCGCCGTGTAATAAATAATAATTTTTAAAGTTTTTTAAAATCATTACATCGGACACTATCCAAGATGTTGGATAAAAGGGTGGTGATGTTACAAATTGGGACTTAGATTTTATAAATCTGTGGGACAGATTAACACCTCTCTACTAACTTGCATAAACAATCTTCCCATGTTGAAAATGATTCTTAATTCTTAATTGCCAAGATTTTGAATATAATGTACATGTTTTATTAGCTTCTTTTTCATTTGCTCTTTTTTTAAATTCTATCAAAAACACAGCTAATGCTCAACAATATTAACCAAAACTCCAACCCTGACAGCATTAAACAACTCCATTACCTCTGTATTTTTCATCCGAATACAACCATGGGAGGCAGGTGTGCCGATAAAACCCTCTTCATCTGTGCCGTGGATATAAATATAACGCAAATATGAATTTTTATTTTTTCTCTCTAATCCTTGTAACCACATAATTCTGGTGGTTACATTATCAGCTTTGCTTTTTGTTTTGTCGGTTAAGATTTTGGCGATTCTGCCAGTATTAGCACGTGCTTTAAAGATTGTGCCTATTGTCGCTTTATTGCCGAATTTCTTGGCGATTTTATGCAAGCCTAATGGGGTTTTGTTTGATCCTGCCACTTGACCTGTGCCATATTTTGAGGATGAGATAACATAGGATTTGACAAGCTTATCTTGTTGATATAGATATAGTTTTTGTTGCTCTATGTTTATAATAATTTTATCAGCACTCATAACATTAAAAGTTAAAAAAGTTAAAAACAATAACAAATATTTCATGGTTTTGCTCCTATTTAAAAATTTCACTAAAAGAACCCCGTCATTGCGAGGAGCGAAGCGACAAAGCAATCTCTTGTTTTTATCCGTATACTCCCCATGAGATTGCCACATTCCGCTACCGCTCCATTCGCAATGACGAGTGCAACATGAGATAAACACGGCATTTAATTACCGGATGTTACATATGTTTTATCCGCCAGTCTCGTTATGACAATTTATTTTTTTTAATTGCTCTTTTATTTTTACAACATCATATTTTTGAGCATCAATTGTGGTTAAAAACTTTTTTTCTTGCAAGTTAAAATCCTCATAGTTTTTTATCTGCATTTTTAAAACCTCACAGGTAGCATCAGATATATTGTCCTGCTCTTTGGCACGGACGGTTATTCTTTTGCAGGCTGTTTCCTCGTTACAAACTATGCTTAAAATCTTAAATTTAACTTTTAATTGTAATGATAAATTATAAAATAAATCTCGTTCAGATTGCTTTAAAAAAGCTCCATCGATTATAACACTAAAACCTGCATCATAACATTGTTTGGTAATTTTTATCAAACTTTGATAAACTTTATTGATATTTTCTTTTGAATACAACTCATTTTTTGGAGTATTTTTTAACAAAACTTTGCGATGATTATCTGTTTGCAAACGGATAAAATTGCCAGTTTTTAATAAAATCTGGCTCACTTTTGATTTTCCTGTGCCGGAAAATCCGCTCATAATTATTAAGTTTTGTTGTTGTGTGTTATTAAATTGAGACAAAGCATAGTTAATATATTTGTTATACTCTTGTTTTAATTCGTTTTTTTTAGCGGATGAAATTGACGAATCCCCTGCGGTTAAAGTGGCAATTTTGGCACGCACAACGGCACGATATCCGGCATATAATTTTAAAAGCTTTAAACCCTCAAAATCATAGGTTTGGTTAAAATATAAATTTAATAACAAACTTGCCAACACAGGTTTTTCTTTGATTTGTAAATCCATATACAAAAAAGCAAAATCATTTATAACATCAATATTTGAAAAATATGGATTGAATTCAATGCAATCAAAAATTTGTAGTTCATCATTAAAAATAGCAATATTGTTGGTGTGCATGTCGCCGTGACACTCTTTTATTTTGTGATTATTTGCTCTTTTTTTAATTATCTCTTTTGATTTTTGTAATTCATTTTTGGTTAAATTTTCTAACTCAATTATTATTTTATTATCATTTTTATCGTCAAGCAAATCTTTAATTGTTATAAAATTATCCAACATCGGAGCAGACACATTTTCAAAAGTGCCAAAATCATCAGCACTATTTTTGCCATTTAGATGAAAATAGCCAATTTTTGTTGATAGTTTGTGAATTAAATCATTATTTATTTTATTATTATCCAGTAAATTTGAAAATAAATTTTGTTGGGAGAATCTTCGCATTTTAACAGCATATTCCACTATCTCGCCGTTGCCATCAAAATTAAAAGAGTCGTTATTTTTATCATAATAAATCTTTATAACTTTAAGATAAATATCAGGTGACAAAATAGAATTTAATCTTATCTCATCGGAGCAAAAAACCTGTCGTTTTGATAAAGAGTCAAAATCCAAAAACCCAAAATTGACCGGTTTTTTGATTTTTATAGCATAATCTCCGGTTAGGATTACAACCGATATATGGGTATGAATTGTTTTAATCTCCCCACTTTTAAAGTCATAAGTCGCAGGATTTTGTAACCATTTAATAATTTTTTCTAACATATATTTTTATTTTTTTAAATAAGATAGTGGATAAGAACACAACCTAGATTTTGTTAATGTTGCAATTCTGCATTGTGCCTTACAGATGGTATTTTGCTACCTGTCAAATCTTTAAAAATATCCTTTAAATTTTCTTGTAATTCATCTTTGTTATGCCCTTTGTCATATAATCTGGAAACTCTTTCAAATAACCTAAATACATTTTTTTATCTAACCAATAAACATATTTTATAGTTGATTTGCTTATAATATTTTATTTTTTTATGAAGTTTTAAAAATGCAACTATAACACATTTGTTTTTAGTTTTAAAAAAATCTGTTATTTTTAAAAACTCTCGATTTTACCACAGGCTTCTTTATGCCCCAAATTGCAAGCTTTTTTAAAATAAAATTAGAGTTTAAAATATTTTATTTAATGCCCTTGCTCGTTGAGAATTTTATAATTTTTACCGAACAAAAAGAGAATTCGTCATAACGAGGCGGACGAAATAAATATGCAATGCAAGATAATAAACCGCCGTGGTTATCTCATGTGGGCAAACGGACACCAAAAGAGACTGCCACACTCGTATCCTCGCTCGCAGTGACGAAGGTTTTTATTATTTGTTTTGCATCGCTTTATCCGTCCGCCTCGTTATGATGGGAATTTTTTTGGTTAGCGACATAGGCAAAAATTCGCTACTTAATTTTGTCGCGAATTTCTCTCATTGTTTGCACTAATCCCGTGGTTGTTTAGTTGTTTTCATGGTTATAGATTCTACACTTAATGTTTTTTTGTTAATAGATGCTAATTTTTCAACATAACTTTTATGTTTTTTTTGATAGTCTGCAACAATTTTACTCAAATCATAATCAAATTTTTTGGCATGCGAATTGCGGATTTCTCTAATTTCCTGCACTATTGGATCAAACATTTTTATCTCCTAAAAATTCTTCTGGTGAACATATTACCGGACATTCAAAACCTAATTTTTCAATAATTAAACGGATTTTATTTTTCATAAATGGGTTGTTTATATGTTTGAAGTTCCAAGTAATTATAAAATCAATTTCGTTGATTGCTGCAACTGCAATATGCAAAGCATCTTCCGGACAAGTTTTTGGCACTGCAAATTTATCCATAAGTTTTTCTGCTAATTCTTTGACTTCATTATCTATTGGCAAAACCTTAAATTTTTTTATGGCTTCTATTCGCAGGTTTGCTTGTTTTTGATTGCCTTTTTCTGCCTCCGCTACAACGGTATCAGATATAAAAACATCAAACTTATTGATTTTTTGCCACATAGATATTGTGGCAATTTGATGAGCCATAGTTGTAATGCTTTCAGACGGCTGGGCGACTTTATAACTTACAACACTTGTTTCAATGTATAATTTTTGCATTTTGTTGTTTTCTTAAAAACTGATATTATAACAAAGGCTTTTGCATAATTTAAGCATAATTTAAAAACTTATAACAAAAAAAATCATTTAACTTATAATATCAGCATGAGTAAATTTTTAAACCTACCAGTTGATGCTGTGCCATCAGTTGGCAAAACCACCGCTACCAAACTTAAAAAATTGAATATAACAACAGTTTTTGATTTATTGATGCATATGCCAAAGGCTTATCAAAATCATACTATTATAACCCCAATTGCCAAATTATATCCTATGTTGCAAACAAGTGTCATAGGCGAGATATTACACATCAACACTAAACAAACATCACATAAAATTTTAGAATGTTTTATCACAGACAACACCGCAGCCCCACTGATTTTAAGATTTTTTCATTTTGGTTTGAATTTGCAACAACAATTAAAAGTAGGTAAATATGTAAAAGTATGGGGGCAGGTTCGCGCAGGTTTCAAAGGACACGAGATGACTCATCCAGAAATGCAGATTTATGACGACAAAAATAATCCACCCAAAAATGATAATATTTTATACTCTATTTATCCTACAACCGCAGGAGTGTCTCAAAAACAACTGCAAAAATTTATCAAAAACGCGCTTATAGAATTAAAAAAAGAGAGCTTGACAGAGATTTTCCCCGCTGAATTGCTTGTAGAATATGCTTTAAATAATTTATATAATTCGCTGTTGAATATCCACAGGGCAACAACAAATAATGATATTGAAAATCTATTAGAGCCATATAATAAAAATAAACTAAGATTTATTATTGAAGAATTATTATCTCATCAACTAATAAGATTAAAAGATAATAAAAGAAATAACGAATTGCCATCGGCAAAAATTAAATTCTCACAATCGCAATATGACAAAACTTTACAAGTTTTTGAATATCTCCCGACAGACGCCCAAACAAAAGTTATCAATGAAATTTGCAATGATATGAATGTTTCTCCGCCGATGATAAGACTATTACAAGGAGATGTAGGCTCTGGTAAAACTTTTGTGGCATTTGCCGCCGCTATGCAGGTTATAAAAAATGGTTTTCAGGTAGCGATGATGGTGCCGACCGAGATTTTATCAGAGCAGCATTATAAAGTATTTTCAGTCTGGTTTGACAAGCTTGATATAAGTTGTGAATTGTTATACTCCTCAATGAGAGTTAAAAAAAAGCAACAGGTTTTGTTAGATTTATTAAATAATAAAATAAAATTTATCGTTGGCACCCATTCTTTGATTCAAAAAAATGTTGAATTTAGTAATCTGGGTTTGGTTATAATTGACGAACAACATAGGTTTGGGGTATCTCAACGAGCAGATTTGATAAAAAAAGGCAAAAAAGAGCAAATTCATCCGCACCAACTTTTGATGAGTGCCACCCCTATTCCACGAACTCTCGCCCAAACCCATTATGCTAATATGAATCTCTCTGTAATTGATGAGCTGCCACAGGGGCGAGTGCCAATTATAACTGCGGTTATGTCAGATCACAAACGAGCCCAAATCTTAGAAAAACTCAATCATCACTGCACGGATAACAAGCAAGTATATTGGGTATGCACTCTTATCACAGAATCAGAACATTTACAAAATGAAAATGCCGAACAAACTTATCAAGACTTAACGGATAATTTACCAAATTTATCAATAGCACTTTTGCACGGTAAAATAAAATCAATCGAAAAAGATGTTATAATGCAAAATTTTAAAAGTGGTAAAGTTGATATTTTGGTCGCCACTACTGTAATTGAGGTCGGGGTAGATGTGCCAAATGCCTCGCTTATGATAATTGAAGATGCCAACCGTTTTGGGTTATCACAACTGCACCAACTGCGAGGCAGAGTAGGTCGTGGCAATAAACAAAGTTATTGTATTTTGTTGTATAAAAATCCACTGGGAGAGAACTCTCGTGCCAGATTAAAAATAATGAGAGAGACAACGGACGGCTTTAAAATTGCCGAAGAGGATTTGAAAATCAGAGGTCCTGGCGAATTGCTTGGCACCAAACAAAAAGGCGAGTTAGAACTTAAAATTTTGGATTTAAAAAGAGATGAGAAAATTATAAATTCAATCAAAAAATATCATATAGGAATGCTTGAAAATCCTGCCACCGATGAATTATTAAATCGTTGGTTTAGCCATAAAATAACCTATAAAGATATATAAAAATAAAGGGTCATGACAACAATAAAGGCATTTTCCTAAACATTTTCAATAATAAATAAGTCATATTTTTGCCCCTATTATTAAACCTAAACTCACATTCTTTAAGATGTAAAACAAAGGTATTTTTATC
>Ga0164315_10000524_pt1 | contig 26826 bp, 20 predicted proteins | sample GuaBasSedimGuay6_FD_113737 | JGI IMG/M metagenome (GOLD analysis project Ga0164315, IMG submission 113737) | Subseafloor sediment microbial communities from Guaymas Basin, Gulf of California, Mexico - Guay6, Core 4569-2, 0-3 cm | ecosystem: Environmental > Aquatic > Marine > Hydrothermal vents... | reverse complement strand
TTACATCAAATATGATCCGAAAGGATTCCTATGGGTGGGCGCCATGGATGGAATCTATCAATATTACCCAGAGACTGATAGCCTCCACCAGATCCCGGTCCTGGGCATTGATGAGATAAAAAAAAGCGGGTTCAGGATGGTGAGCATTCTTCAGGACTCCACAGGAAACATATGGATGTCCCACAACCAATATGGCCTGTGTTGGTTTGACCAGGAAAGAAGGGCTTTCAGAGTTCAGTCAATGGATCTGCCCGATTTTGTGGATAAACAAATGAATGTTGGTACGATGAAAGAGGATCCTGAAGGAAACTTTTGGCTTTTTGGTAGAAAGGCCGAACTGGCCAGCTTCAATCCATATACCAGGGAGTTCCAATGGGCCGGTTTACCAGTCTATGGCAGTGTTGCTCCCTCCTCATGGGGCGGCCTAGCCATTGATTATCAGGGCATGATCTGGTTTGGCGTGGATCGTGGATTGATGCTTTACGACCCTGTAACAAAAAAGTTGACTCACATGGATACCCCCAAATCACTTGCCTATGTTATCGATATGATCACGGATAATCATGGCAATATCATTGTGGGTACCCTTGAAGGAGTTAAGGTTATAGATCCCCGGGAAAATAATTATCGTACCATCGATGTACATTTGGATAGATTAATAGAAGGGGTTGGCTGGCACACCTGCGTGGTACGGGATGAAGACATTCTCTGGATGGGAACTTTCAGAGCAGGGCTCATTCGATACAACATGGAGACAGGACAACATGTCAACTACCAGGCCGATGGCAAACCGGGTAGTATCAAGAGCAACTATGTTACTAAAATCCTACGGGACCGTTCCGGCCGGATCTGGTTTACTGCAGGGTGGGATGGGTCGCTTTACCGGGTTAATCCGGACAGAGACAGCTTTGAGCATTTCCTGGTGGGCAAGAGCCACTTTATCACACAAGGAGAGGAAGGATTCTTCTGGGTTCTCGGGCGGGATCACATTCTCAGGTTCGACCCGATAACCCTTGATACCACCCAAATCCATTTTAAAGAACCTCTCCCGGTCGAGAACCTCGATAGTCAGCTCGATTTTGTTCCTTTTATCCAGGATGATGAAGGTATCTTCTGGTTTGCCCAGGGCGATGGGGGATTGTACCGTATTAACCCGGAAAGCAGGAAGTGGACCCATTACAACTACGATAAAAACAATCCGGACGGATTACCGGACCAGCATGTAAAATCCCTGTTTTGCGACTCCAGGGGTAGCATCTGGCTCTCCACCTGGGTGGGACTGAGCAGGGTTATCAAAAATCCGGTTGATGATACGGCCATCTCCTTCGACAACCACTACATTACCGATTTTAAGATGGGGCATACCTCCAGGATCACAGAGGATGATTTCGGGAATATCTTTGTGGGAAATCTTTACGGAGTGATGGTGATCCGGAATGACGGAACCCTGGAGACTTATTCAAAGCAGGACGGCTTGCTGGTGGATCCCAGTAGGACATGGATGGTAGAGAGAGATCATGAAAACGGGACCATCTATCTGGGTGGTCATAAAATGATGATTATCCACCCCTATTTTCTATCTCCAGACGCAAGCATAGTGTCCACCGTCTTTACTGAGTTCAGGATCGGTGGATTACCTGTTGTTCCAGGCAAAGCATCTCCCTTAAAGAGTTCTATATTGGTAACAGATCGAATTAATCTTCGCTATGACCAGAATTTCTTCCGAATTGATTTTGCAGCAACTCACCTCAGTCACCCGGAGAAAAACCGCTACCGTTATTTCATGGAGGGCATTGATATAGATACCATCTATTCAGGTAACCAGAGTTTTGCAGAGTATACAAACCTAAAACCTGGACACTATACCTTTTGGGTATCCAGTGCCATCCACAGAGGCCCCTGGAATCCACAAGGCTCATCCATTGAGATTAGGATTCGACCTCCCTGGTACATGACCCAGCTGGCCCTGGCAATCTACTTCGTCCTTATCATTACCCTGATCCTTGGAATTATCCAGATGCGGACCGCCCGGCTTCTTCGGGAAAAATTATATCTGGAAGCCGAAGTTCAAAATCGCACCGATGAACTTGTCCAAAAAAACAGGCAGATCGTTGAAATGGAGCAACTTAAAACCCGTTTCTTCACAAACATCTCTCACGAGTTCCGAACGCTCCTTACTTTGATCAAAGGGCCCGTAGAAGATGTCCTTGAAGATCCCAAGACCTCCCGCCGAAACAGAGGAAGCCTTGATGTGGTCCGCCGCAACACCTACCGCCTGATGACACTGGTTAACCAACTGCTTGACATATCCAAACTGGATAAAGGGGATATGAAATTGATTCTGATGGAGGAGAATATTTTCGATTTCACTCATGCCATTGCGGTTTCATTTTCTTCCCTGGCCGAATCAAAGGGAATTCAATACCGGTTCCATATTCCCACAACAGATTCCAGGGTCTGGTTTGATCCTGAAAAGCTTGAAAAGATCATTTTCAATCTGCTCTCCAATGCATTCAAATTCACGGAGGAAGGAGGGAAAGTGGTCCTGAAAGCTGATCATCTTACAGGATCCAATGGCCAGGAGAATGTACTGGAAATCTCTGTCTCCGATACCGGATATGGCATCCCTTCTGAAGAACAGCATAAGATATTTGATCGTTTCTACCAGGCAGAAGCTCATTTACGAAAAGAGGGAGGGGGAACAGGCATAGGGTTAGCCCTGACAAGCGATCTGGTCCAACTGATGCATGGAACAATCTCGGTGAAAAGTAAACCCGGCAAGGGAAGTAAGTTCCATATAAGGATTCCACTGGGTAAAGCCCATCTAAAGGAGGATGAATATAAAAATGGAGAAATCAGGAAGGAGACAATCAAAAGTGCATATGACAGAGCTTCAGACATAGAGACCATAGGTGATCAACCGGCTATAGAGGACCATCCAGGGATTCAAGATGGCCACCGTCCTCTGTTGCTTGTTGTGGAAGACAATGCAGATATTCGGATGATGATGGTCGATAATCTGGAACCAGAGTTTCAGGTAATTGAGGCAGTAGATGGAAGTGCGGGCTTAAAGCTTGCCACAGATCAGATCCCCGATTTAATTATTACCGACCTGATGATGCCCAGAATGGATGGATTTGAGATGTGTTCTCAAATAAAATCAGACATCCGGTCCAGTCACATACCAATTATTATGCTCACAGCCAAAGCCACTCTCGAAGACAAATTGAAAGGTTTGGAAACCGGTGCAGATGATTATATACCCAAACCCTTTGACATCAAGGAGGTCATAGTAAGGGCAAGGAACCTGATTGAACAACGCAAGAAACTCCGGGAGAAATTCAGCAACAGGATCACCCTGGATCCCCACGATGTGGTGATCACTTCCGTAGATGAGCAATTTCTTCAGAATGCCATCGGCACCGTGGAAACTCACATGGGCGAGGAGACATTTGATGTCTCCATGCTCTGCAAGGAGATGAACATGAGCAGAAGCACCCTGTTCAGAAAGCTGGAGGCCCTTACGAACCTCTCCCCTGTTGAATTTATTCGTGCAATCCGAATGAAACGAGCAGCCACACTGCTTAAACAACACTATGGGAATGTTTCGGAAGTTGCCCTGGAAGTAGGATTCAACAATCCATCCTACTTTACCAGGGTATTCCGGAAATCTTATAAAGTTTCACCATCCAAATACGCAAAACTTCAGGATTAGCACTCGCTTAATTTAACTCCGGAACCCTGCCCGGAGTCCAGGGTGCTTTCAAAGCTTCCAGTTCACGATCCAGCTCGCGGATCTCATCCACTATTTGCTCCAATTGTGCCAGTACCGGTGGGAACTCCTCCCTGAGGATCTCAAGTTGATCGGTCTCTGTTTTTGTCAGTTCGGAGGTAGACGACCAGTGGGTATAGGTCATTGTGCTTAGTCTTCGGTTCAGGGGCATCTGCATGGGGGACAATTCTTCCCAGCTAGCCCTGGCCTGAGGACCATCTAAAGCATACTGGATATTTCTCAACTGTGTCTCAAAATTCTTCACCCTGGCACCCAGCTGAACACCTGCCTCAGGGGTTAGTAGCAAGGCTTTCTTGATGGCACCCAGTTTTCCCATCTGTTCCTGGGCTAAACGTTGGGTACCAGCCATCACCCTTGAAAACTCGGACACCTCATGCTGGAATTTAACCAGTGCTGCATAATCCTTTGCCGGAAGGGTAGCATGTTGTAAGAGGGTAGCATTAAAGGGTACCGGTTCAGTAAGGGCAATTACATCTCCATCCTCCATCATATCCATCCCTACGGTATAGGTTCCCGGCATGGCCAGCAATCCACTTCCACCGGAGTTTCCTCCCCTTCGGCTTCTTGCCGAATAACTTGTAGAAACAGGTCTGGTTGAAGGATAGCGCAAATCCCAGGTTAGCTTGTTCACTCCCTTCGACGCTTTCTTTGTTAACTTCCTGATGGCATAACCCTCTTCATCGTAGACTGTAAAGATCAATGTGGGTTCCTGCTGTGCCTCTTCAAGCCTTAACTCCTCCAGAGTGGGTTGGGGAATGGGCTGTTTCTCCTTAAACAGTTCTTTTTCACGCTCCTGACGCTCTTCTTTCAAAGTTTTGGGCACCTCCTTTAGATAGTAAGTAAAGGTGGCTCCGAAATCGGGATTCTTTGAAATGAAGAAGCTGGAACCCTGTCCCAGTTTCCCCCCGGTTTGAATATACATCATGGCGTCTGCCACCGGGAATATATGAGCGGGCTTCTCCATAATCTCCTTCTCCCTGGCCAGCTCCCTCAGTGGGGTATAATTATCCATGATATAAAATCCCCGGCCAAAGGTGGCCAGCACCAGGTCATTTTCATCTTCCTGGATCACCATATCGCGGACACTGATTGTAGGGAGACCACCGGAAAGTTTGGTCCAGGCCTCACCCCCATCCAAACTAAAGTAGAAACCAAGCTCAGATCCCACAAAGAGCAGTCCGGGCACTGCTGCATCCTGTTCGATGGTATGGACTGTTTCATCTTCAGGCAAATTGCCAGTAATTGACTCCCATGTTGCTCCCCGGTCTGTACTCTTTAGCACATAGGGTTTAAAGTCATCCCGTTTGCGGTTGTCAAAGGTAGCGTAGACCACACTGGCATCGAAGCGATCTGCAAGCAAGTCACTTACATAGGTATATTGGGGAATTCCCGGGAAAGCACCCACCTTGTTCCAGCTATCCCCTCCATCGGTAGTGATGGAGATCACCCCATCGTCGGTTCCTGCATAGAGCAGGTTTTCATCCAGTCGTGACTCTGAGAGGGATACTCCGGTTCCCCATAAACTGGTGGATAGATCCTTTACCACCGCATCCCTGCTCCAGTACTGATCCATTACCGGCCATGTGTTGCGGTCTGTCTCAGAGGTAAGATCCTCACTGACTACCTCCCAGGAGTTACCCCGATCGTCGGAACGAAACAGCTTATTAGCCATCATATAGATCCGGGTATGAGAGTGATGACTGATGATCAGTGGGGCATTCCAATTCCACTTGTAGGTATCTTCATTCTTCCTCGGTATGGGCTTAATAGAGATACCCTCCCCGTTTTTCCTGTCATGCCGGTGCACATTTCCGTACTGGGATTCGCAATAGACGATGTTGGGATCTTCCGGATCGATGGCCACCCAGAATCCATCTCCCCCTTTGATAAATGCCCACTCCTCACTGGAGACACCTACTGAGCTCTTGTTCACGGATGGCCCTGCCAGGGTTCTGTTGTCCTGGGTACCTCCATAGACATTGTAAAATGGTTTTACATTGTCCACATTGACCCGGTAGAACTGGGTGACAGAAAGATTAGACTTAAATTGATAGGTCAATCCTTCATCATAAGTTTCATAGACCCCTCCATCTCCCCCGATCAGGAAATGCTCCGTGTTGGAAGGATCGATCCACAGCGCATGGTCATCCACATGCCTGTTCTCATTGCTCAGGCGGCTCCAGGTTTTACCCCCGTCCTTTGTTACATAGGAATAGGTTTCCATGGAGTAGACCTTGTTCACATCCAACGGGTCACAGTATATCTCGTTGTAATACTGACCGCTGGAGTGGTGATCACTCATTTTTTTCCAGGAGGCACCCCGATTATCAGAGCGGAAAAATCCACCCTTCCCTTCTGCTGCCTCCACAATCAGGTAAACCACATTGCGATCCACCGGCGATACATCAATACCCATACCACCCAAATGAACTTTTGGCAGACCCTTCATGGATTTGATCCATGTTTCCCCCCGGTCCACCGAACGGTAGACTGCAGATTCGGGTCCGCCCCCTATCTTGGTATATACGTGGCGTCTTCGCTGTTCGCTGGTGGCATACATTACATTGGGATCCACAGGATCCATTACCACGTTATTCACTCCTGTATTCTCACTGATCTCCAGAACCTTTCTCCAGATTGTGCCCCCATCGGTGGTTTTATACAAACCACGGTCTCCACCAGGCCCCCAGGCAGAACCTTCAGCTGCCACAAAAACCACATTGGAGTTTTCCGGATCCACCACTATACCACCGATATGCCGTGAATCTTTCAGACCCATGTTCTTCCAGGACTCACCCCCATCTTCCGATTTATAAACCCCATCGCCATATCCCAGAGCACGCTGGTGGTTATTTTCACCAGTTCCCAGCCACAGAAGGTTTGGGTTATTGGGATCTATGGTGATCACTCCGGTTGAGTAGGACCCATACTTATCAAAAACAGGCTTGAAGGTGGTTCCATTGTTGGATGTCTTCCAAACATTGCCTGAAGCTACAGCCACATACCACTCGCTCTGGTTTTCAGGATTCACAGCAAAATCGGCGATCCGACCAGAAGTCAAAGCTGGCCCTATACTTCTCCATTTTAGACCCGACAAAAGTTTCGAATAAATGCTATCGGTTTTTTCCTTTGCATCAATCTGGATCGGGTTGGTCAGTAATGCCAGTGCAAGAATTGCAGGCAGTAAGCCAAACCTGGAAATATTTACGCTCTTCATCATGTTGGGTTTTAGGTGAAATTCGATTGAGTGAAAATAATCATTCATCCCGACTATTTATCACTATTTTTACTCAAATTAAATCTCATGACTGATACACTACTCAACCACAGAACCATCAGAAAATACAAAACCGATCCCATTCCCTATGAGATCCTACAATACATCCTGGAAGCCGGCACCAGGGCATCCACCACAGGAAACATGCAGGTTTACTCCATTGTGGTCACCACCGAAGATGCTATTAAAGAGGAATTATCACCCTGTCACTTTAATCAGCCCATGGTTAAGCAAGCTCCGGTGGTTCTTACTTTTTGTGCCGATTTCAACCGATTTAATAAGTGGTGTAAACTCAGGGGAGCAGAACCAGGTTACGACAATTTCCTCTCCTTTTTCACCGCTGCCATTGATGCTTTGCTGGTGGCCCAGAATGTATGTGTGGCAGCTGAAGATGCTGGATTGGGGATATGTTATCTTGGAACCACCACCTACATGGCAGGTAAGATTATTGATATTCTTGAATTACCCGAGGGTGTGATTCCTGTGACTACGATTACACTGGGTTACCCCGATGAGAAGCCTGAACTTACAGAAAGGCTGCCTTTGGAAGCGGTTGTTCATTATGAAAAATACACGGACTACTCCGAAGATGAAGTTGATAAACACTATCAGGACAAGGAGTTAATCACAACAAATCAAGAGTTCGTCAAAGAAAATAACGTTCAGAGCCTGGCACACGTATTTACTGATGTACGGTATAAGAGAGACGACAATATTCTGTTTTCTAAAGCTTTAATTGACGTTTTAACACAACAAGGCTTTATGAATAATCGTTAAAAAGGAAACTTTGGTAAAACTTTTCTCGTACAGTTGAAAAGCGCTTAATAAGTCTGATTTTTTTGTAAATAGATATATTATATATTTGTAACACATCAGTACCGGATCAAAACCAATAAACCATGAAAAGAGTAGTGATCATCATAGCAGTCGTATTTGCGGTGGGTATTCTTATGAGTTCATGTAACAAGCAAGCTTGCCCGGCTTACAGCCATGTAGATACTGAGCAAAGCGAGCAGGTAGGTTAACCAACCTAAGATTACCCTGTATTAAGCTTTAAGATTTGCCTCCGGTAGATCTTTTTTTTTATCCGGAAACCAACATTCCCTTCAATAATTCGTTTCTTTGTAATGGATATCCTTATTGATTCTCAATGAGACAGTACTTTATACTTTTAGCTATTGCTCTTGTATCAACGGGCTCCCTGATGGCTCAGGGGGAGATTGATGATCAGAAAAGGGTGATGCTGAGGGATGAAAAGACATTCGGGGGTTTTCTTAACTCCAATGGGTTCGGCGTAAATTACAGGTATGGGTACTGGCGGAATGCAAGGAACCAATTAATCATTGATGGCGACTTCTCCTATGTGAAACACCCCAAGGAGGTGAAGACTACCATATCTTATGACTACAGCACCCATCGTTATGTGTACGGCAAACAGAATCTTTTCTGGGAATTAAAAGGAACAGTCGGTTGGCAAAAAGAGTTATACCGCAAACACGATAAGACCGGGATATCTGTAAGACTGTTCTACAGTGGCGGGCTCGCCCTTGGATTCACAAAACCCATCTATTACGAAGTCTATACTTTCTCTTCCATTGGTGAAGCTACCAACAAAGAGTATATGAAATTCGAATCCAGTATCCACAAGACCCAGATTGGTGGCAGGGGTCCCTTTCATATGGGATTCAGCGAACTGAAGCTGTTGCCTGGATTATACGGGAAAACGGGATTCAGTTTTGAATACAGTCAGAAAGATGCCATTGTTCATGCCCTTGAGGCCGGGATCAGCCTGACAGTCTATCCCAAAGAGATTCCCATTATGGCCACCGAACAAAACAATTTCCTCTTTTTCAACCTCATGGTAGGCTACAGATTCGGCAAAATAATTGATATTAGTGAAGCTTCAAGGTCCAAGTCGTGGAAAGAAAAACGAAAGGAACGAAAAGCCCAAAAAGCCTTCCTTAAAAATCCTGTTTATTAAGAATTAGTTAAATCGGAATTTTGCCTGCTCAGGCACTTTGACTATTTGATAATATTCCGTAAATTCGCACTCCTGTTATCAAAAAAACAATAATTCGTATAATCACTTAATAATTAAAAACATGGGAAAAATTAAAGTTGGTATTAATGGATTCGGCCGAATCGGAAGACTGGTCTTCAGGGTAGCTGCAGAAATGCCCGAGGTTGAAGTAGTAGGTATTAACGACCTGATCGACGTGGACTACATCGCATATATGTTAAAATATGATTCTACTCACGGACGCTTCAACGGAACCGTTGAAGTAAAAGACGGAAACCTGATTGTAAATGGTTCTACAATAAGGGTTACTGCTGAAAGGAATCCTGCAGACCTCAAGTGGGATGCAGTGGGTGCTGATTACGTGGTAGACGCTACTGGAATCTTCCTTACTAAGGAAAAAGCTCAAGGTCATATCGAGGCTGGAGCGAAAAAAGTAATTATGTCTGCTCCTTCAAAGGATGACACGCCAATGTTTGTAATGGGTGTGAACAACAAAAAATACAGCAGCGATATGAACTTTGTATCCAACGCTTCCTGTACCACCAACTGCCTGGCCCCTATAGCCAAGGTGTTGAATGACAAATTCGGGATCGTTGAAGGTCTGATGACCACCATTCATGCCACTACGGCCACACAGAAGACTGTGGATGCTCCCTCCAATAAGGACTGGAGAGGCGGACGCGGAGCCGGACAAAATATCATTCCGTCCTCTACCGGAGCTGCCAAAGCTGTTGGAAAAGTAATTCCCGAGCTGAACGGAAAACTTACTGGAATGGCCTTCAGGGTACCTACCCCCAATGTATCTGTTGTGGACCTGACCTGCCGTCTGGAAAAAGGTGCTTCTTACGAGGCTGTTTGTGCAGCTATGAAAGAGGCCAGCGAAGGCGAACTCAAAGACGTTCTTGGTTACACAGAAGAAGCTGTTGTTTCCAACGATTTCCTCGGCGAACTGTGCACTTCAGTTTTCGACGCAGGAGCCGGGATCGGCCTAAACGACAATTTTGTGAAGGTTGTGAGCTGGTATGATAACGAAATGGGATACTCCCGCAAGGTTGTTGAACTGCTTATCTACATGAACTCGGTAGACAACGCATAGAAAATCTCAATACTCAATAGAATCAAAGGGGGGCTCAACAGCTCCCCTTTTTTTGACTCTGGATAAAACCCCCACCCTTGGTAAATACTGCAATACAATGACATTTGCTTTTATAATAAATTAATGATCCTTAACGTATATAAAGAAACTGGCTTAAGTGATTAGACTAGTTTTATCATTACACCCCAATGTGCAATGAGTTATCTTCTTGAAAATGCAAATTCGGTCAGTTCCAGGACAACTTGCTTCAATTGTTTTTGGGCCTTATTGCTTTTGGGGATTTCTGTTAGCAGCAATGCACAGTATACCATCCACGGTACAGTGTATGATCAATCCTCAGGGGAACACCTTGTTGCTGCAACTGTATTCGATACACTGTCAAAAGCGGGTACTGTTACCAACGAATATGGATTCTTTAGCCTGAAGACCAAGCGGTCCAATGTGGAACTCAATTGCTCATATATAGGCTTCAGTACATTTCACCAGAGCTTACAGTTAAATTCCGATACAACCTTAAACATTAGAATGAACCCCAATCTGGAAATTGATGAAGTTACCATCTCAGCACAATCGTCAGAACGGGAATTCCAAGCTTCACAGATGAGTGCCCATAGCATCAGTAGAATGCAGATTCACAAGATGCCGCTGCTTTTCGGAGAAACTGATCTGATCAAAGCATTGCAATACCTGCCAGGGGTTTCATCTGGACTGGAAGGGACCAGTGGTATCTATGTGAGAGGGGGCGGAACGGATCAAAATCTGATCCTGCTGGATGGGGTGCCTGTTTACAATGTGAACCACCTGTTCGGGATCTTCTCCGTATTTAATGGCGATGCCATTAACAATGCCACCCTGTATAAAGGTGGATTTCCTGCCAGGTACAGCGGGAGGCTCTCTTCGGTCCTGGATATTCAACTGAAGGAAGGCAATATGAAAGAGTTTCATGGGACAGCCTCCATCGGACTGATTGGTGCCAAACTGATGCTTGAAGGACCCATTATCAAAGACCGCACGTCCTTCCTGATCTCGGCACGAAGAACCTATGCTGATGTTCTCTCCTACCCGGTACAGTATTTGGTCAACAAGCGAAATTACCAGAGTACTGACAGTTACTTTGGCTATTACTTCTACGATATGAATGCCAAAATCAACCACAAATTCTCAGAAAAAAGCAGACTCTATCTGAGCACCTATGCCGGGAAAGATGAGTTTTATATGAAAGATACGTATTTGAACCATAGTATGGAGAATCAAGAACCGGAGGAAATAAAATTTAAAGAAGGTTTTAACTGGGGGAACTGGACCACAGCCCTCCGGTGGAACCACATCTGGTCCAGCCGACTCTTCTCAAATATTACCCTTTCATACAGCACCTACAAATTCAAGGACTTCGATGAAACTCAGGCCTCATTAATGCGCACTGAGCAGTATTACTCTGGAATCAGAGACTTTGCCGGGCGGATGGACTTCAGCTTCTCCCCATCAAACAAGCACAACATCCGGTTTGGCGCGAAGGGAACCAGGTATATGTTCGAACCGGGCGTTCGGATTGTTGATTATCACTGGGAGGGAGTTGGGCATGGCCAGGAGAAAACAGGGGCAGACACCATCACTGCCAACCAGTTAACAGCCTATGTGGAAGATGACTTTCAACTGGGAAGCAAGATCAGGAGCAATGTGGGCATAAGCTCGACAATGTTTAATGTGAACGGTCAAACCTATTTCTCTATTGAGCCCAGGATCTCGGCAAGGTATCTGATCTCACATAAGCTGGTTGTAAAAGCATCCTATGCAAAGATGTCCCAGCACCTTCACTTGCTTACCAACGCAACCATCGGTCTCCCCACAGATATCTGGGTTCCCACCACCTCCACCATTGCACCCGAGGAATCATGGCAGACCGCACTGGGTGTGAAATATAAAACCAACACCGGGCTAAATTTCTCCATCGAAGGATTCTATAAGGAGATGAAGAACCTGGTGGAATATGCTGAAGGAGAAGAGATTTATCTGAACGACCAGTATTGGGAATCACGTATTATCTCAGGCAAAGGGACCGCATATGGTCTGGAATTTTTTATTGAAAAAACCTCAGGAAAAATCACCGGATCAATAGCGTATACATTATCAAAGAACATGAGGCAATTTGATAACGTCAATAACGGAGAACCCTTTCCCTACAAATATGACAGGCGGCATGACCTTTCCATAGTTGTCAATTATAAGATCAAAAAGAATATCTCCATGGGAGCGGTCTGGGTATTTGGCTCAGGGATCAATGTTACCACCCTGGATCACTCCTATTACAATCCCTTAATGATCCTCGATCACGATCCTGAAACAGATTATCCATTGGGGGACAATCATGTGATTCGTAATTTTAGTGAAAGGAATGGTTACAAACTACCCGCCTACCACCGGCTGGATATAGGATTCAATTTCGACAAACAAAAGAAGAGAGTCAAGAGGACCTGGAGCGTGGGTGCCTACAACGTATATGCCAGAAAGAATGCCTTTTATATATATGGCGATCAGGGATACTATTCAGACTCAGATCAACTGGAAAAACGAGTTTACCAGGTTACACTGCTCCCATTTATTCCTTATGTTAAATATTCAATCAGGTTTTAGAATGAAGCTTAGACTCAATATAATTGCCATAATCGCCTGTCTGCCCATAATGGTTTCCTGCGAGAAAGATATCACAGAGAAATTCGAGGATTCTCAGCAAAATGTATTTATCCTGAGCGGTGAGTTATCGGCATTTGAGCACCCCACCATCAATCTGACCCGAAGTATTACCATGGCCCAGCTGGATACCTTGCAATATCTGAATAATGCCCAGGTAGAAATTCGTTCTGGCGATCAATCCTATCAAATGGAGCCAGGCGGGTATGGGAACTATACCTCCAGTGAGCTTCTCCTTCAGCCAGGTCAGGAATACCACATTCACTGCTCGGGAGAAGAACTTCCTGATGCTTCGGCTTCTGTAGTTATCCCGGTTCTTCCTGTGGTATCTGAGATAACTCTTACGGTGGGTGATTCACTAGACCTTCACCTGGATATAGCCATTGATGACCCCGCGACGTTCAGGGACTATTATACTTTCTACATCTCGGGGTGGCTCATGGAGATCCATGTTCATCACGATGAAACCGGTATAGAGACCAGGGACACGCTCAATGTTTTCACCAACTACCACTTGAATATTCAGGATTCGGTATTTGAATACAGTGGCAACCTTCAGAGATTTCAGATTATTGAAGAGGAGAGCAGATACTTATCCATGGTACATTTCTCCGATCGATTATTCAATGGCTCAACGCACCACCTCACTGTTAATAGCTTCTTATGGAGTTTCTATAACGACAGCATCCCCGAGATCAATATCCACCTTGTGAAACATGATGAGCATTACTTCAATTTCTTAGAGTCAATGACCCGTTACGATCCATACAACGACCTACCCATTATCCAGCCGGTCCAGATCTACTCCAATATAGAAGGGGGATTCGGACTGCTAACTTCCAGAAGCCATTTCACCCGTACCATTGATATGTCGGAGTGGTATTACGATCCAGCATTGTTGGAATTATTCGCGAAATAGTATGAGGAAACAACCATGAAAACTATATTTTCAATCGCTATGAGCATGCACATATCGTTATTGCGCTCGCTAACCTAATAGATTCCATCACTATTTACCTGAAACCTGAAATCTATCAGATTGATGAAATAGTCATTGAAGGAAAGCAGTTTAAACTGAAGAATTATGGGATCAACAGAGGTGGGGATGGGTTCATCAAAGGCATGCTGCACGGGCTGGAAAAAGCATATTTAATACCGGTAAAAAAAGAGAGAATCAAGATTAAGGATGTGAATTTTTGTCTGCGCACCGAATTCGATACAGTTGCCTTCAGAATAAACTTCTATAGTCCGGGAAACGATGCGCCCAATGAAAGGATCAATACAGAAAATCTTATTTTCAGTCAGGTTTCAGATGAAGATGGATGGATACGATGCGACCTTTCAGACCGGCAATTGGAATTCGACTCAGATTTTTTTGTGGCAGTTGAACTACTTCCTGAACTAAATAACCATATCGAAGTGAGATCTGTATTTAAAGCAAAACTTGGCGCCAGGGGGAAGCTCTTCTCAAGGGACTATCTTGACTCGTGGATGGAATTCAAAGGAATAGGCATACTGATCAACGTTAACTACTACCATATTTCATTAAATTAGTAACTTGTGTCTTCCAGCAAGCTACTTCCACCCCAATGTTCAGACATTGCTTCATAACAGCCCTCAGATTCTTAAGGCGAAACAAACTTTGTGCAGGGATATATGCTCACACCAGGGCTATCAAGAGTTTCCGGATCTCTGAGCATGTACTTTGAAGAACCGCTGTTGATATATCAATTTAACAAGATTTCGTTAAAATCCTTGCATTTGCATTCAGATAGGTAAAGAAAAGTTGGTTTTCTTTACAAAAGAGCGTTCCTTTGTAAAGGAAAGCTAAATATCTTTACATTATGAATGAACGGCTAAATTGGAAAATTAAAGATCTGCCATTAACAATAGATGTTGAATCAAAGACAGTTCTAAAAAGATTACCAAAGGCACACGCTGCACTTGCTGAACTAAAAGGAATTGCCTCCACAATTCCAAATCAAGGTATCCTAATAAATACACTGGGACTGCAAGAAGCAAAAGATAGTTCTGCAATTGAGAATATTATCACTACTCATGATGATTTGTATAAGTCAGGTTTAAATCTTGGGACAATAAAGTCTCTTGATGCCAAAGAAGTTCAGAATTACATCTCTGGACTAAAATCAGGCTTCGAGCTTATTTCTCAACAGGGTATGTTGACAAATAGAACCATTCTGAAAATCCAGGAAGTATTGGAGAACAACAAAGCTGGATTTAGGAAATTACCAGGAACCTCATTACAAAACTCAAGTGGAGAAACGATTTATACTCCTCCACAAGATTTTGATACCATTAAGCAATTGATGACTAATCTTGAGAAGTATATAAATGATCAGAACTTAAGTGACCTTGATGCCCTCGTTAAGATGGCGATTATACATTTCCAGTTTGAAAGTATTCATCCCTTCTATGATGGAAATGGAAGAACAGGCAGAATAATAAATATTCTATACCTGATTATTCAAAACCTTCAAAATCTTCCAGTTCTTTATTTAAGCAGTTATTTAATTAAAACCAAACCAGAGTATTACAGACTTCTGCAACAGGTACGTGATCAAGACAAATGGGAAGAATGGATCATTTATATGGTGGATGGCATAGAACAAACTGCCAATGAAACCATTGCATTAATTGAGGATATAAAAGAACTAATGTTTTATTTTAAGAATAGACTTAGGGACAACTACAAATTCTATAGCCAGGATTTACTAAATAATTTATTCAAGCATCCATATACCAAAATAGAATTCATTGTAAATGATTTAAACGTTTCAAGAATAACTGCTGCTAATTATTTAAACAAGCTATCGGAGGATGGACTGCTTAGAAAAGAAAAGCTTGGTACGGCCAATTACTATGTCAATGAAAAGTTGTTTGAACTACTATCAAGAAGATAGAAACGCAGTGGCGATAAAATATCGGGAAGGAAAAAGTTATGTTTTTTTGAGACAGTTTTCTAATAATACTCAATATGCTCGAACGGAATCTGGATGGTTTGCTCATAATGAACTCCCAGTTCCTGGATGGACTCATCCCCCTCTTCGAAGTACCACTTGATCTGGACCACTTTTCCTGCATCGTGATTTATCTTCATGATTCTCAGCAATTCGAGCATGTACTTGGAAGAACCGCTGTTGATGTATTCCAGCTTGATATTCATCAATGTATTTTCGTCCGGATTAAGAAAATACTCATTGATCCAGTCAATCAACAGCTCAAAAAATTCACCCGGATCTTCCGGGATCGATCTTCCCTCCAGTGAGAGTTCTCCTGTCTTAGCTATAAACTCCACTTCTGGTGAGTTGAATGTCTTTTTCAAATAGAGATCTTCCATGCTAATTCACTGTTTTACTCGTATCGTAATGCAAGAATTGGATCAAGTTTGGAGGCTTTAACCGCAGGGAAATATCCCGAAATAACTCCAACACCAAAACACAATCCAATTCCCAGTATGATCCATTTCCAGGGAATTATGAAACTGGAACCTATAGCTAAAGATACACCATTTCCAATAACAATTCCTAAAATAATTCCAACAACTGCTCCTATCTGACCAATTACAATGGCCTCATACAGGAATTGACGTTTAATCATTATAGACTTGGCTCCAAGAGCCTTCCGGGTTCCAATTTCCTTGGTTCTTTCAGTGACAGAGACCAGCATAATATTCATTAAACCGATCACGGCCCCCATCAGGGTAATCAAGCCGATAAAGGTGGCAGCCATTGTCACAAATTTCATATTTTCGATCAGCATCTGTGCCAGCTGGTCACTCTTGGTGATATTAAAGTCGGTTTCATCCCTGGCATCCAAATTGCGCACCAGGCGAAAGATTCCTTCTGCCTCTGAAATTGAAATATCCAGCATTTGCGGAGCACTGGGCATCACATTAATGGAATACCTCATCTGCGGTCTGGAAAAATACTGTCTTACATTGGTGTAGGGAATAATGCAAGTTCGATCGGTCCCCATTCCTCCCGACTGCCCCCTGGACTTCAGAACTCCTATAATCCTGTATCGGCCATTCCCCACAGAAATAAACCTGTTCAACGGGTTCTGATGGTCACTAAAAGCCTGTTTGGCTACATCCTGACCAATCAGGACCAGGTTGGCATTGCTGGCCACCTCGGTGACTGAAAAATTTCGTCCCTTTTCAATTTCATATCCTGCCGTATAGATATAATCTTCATCCCCACCCAGCACCGTGTTATTAGGGTTGGATTGATAGCCCTTATATTTTACGATTGCAGATCCGGAAGCCCTGGTCCATATGGCCACACGACCCGGGAGCTTATAGGTCTCCTTAAACTCCTGAGCCTGCTTGTGTGAAATAAAATCATGGTTCTTTCTTCGATAGGACTGATTCCCTATCTGCACCCGCATGCTTCTCGATTCAATGGTAAATGTATTGGCTCCCATCAGGCTAAATGAGTCGGTCAGGATGCACTTAATGGAATCGATGGCTGTGAGGATCCCCACAAGAGCCATAATGCCAAATGCAATGATGAAAACAGTGAGTATGGTCCTAAGCAAATTAGTCCTGATGGAATTCAGGGCGATACTCAGATTTTCCAGAAACATTGCAAATCGCATGGGTTGGTTTTTGATGCGGCAATAAAAATATAAAATTCTGAACAATCTTTTACCTATTGCGTCAAGGTTACAGTTCATTTTCCAATATATTTGCACTTTAATTAATTCTACGCCCATGACTTTTGATTTAGAGGTTATTAAAAAGACCTACCAGGCATTTCCCAAAAGGATCAATGCTGCAAGAGATATTCTGAAAAAACCCCTCACTTTAACCGAAAAGATCCTCTATGGACACCTGTTTCATGAAAGCGGTTTGCGCTCGTTCAACAGGGGTATCGATTATGTGGACTTTAAGCCCGACAGGGTAGCCATGCAGGATGCCACTGCTCAGATGGCCCTGCTGCAATTTATGCAAGCCGGAAAGGACAGGGTGGCTGTGCCTTCTACTGTACATTGTGACCACCTGATCCAGGCAAAGGATGGAGCCAGAGAAGATTTAAAAACGGCCATGCACACCAATAAGGAGGTATACGACTTCCTGGGAAGCGTTTCCAATAAATATGGAATTGGATTCTGGAAGCCCGGTGCAGGCATTATCCACCAGGTGGTCCTCGAAAACTATGCATTTCCAGGGGGTATGATGATAGGAACCGACTCTCATACGGTAAATGCAGGTGGACTGGGCATGATTGCCATAGGTGTAGGAGGGGCCGATGCAGTGGATGTAATGGCAGGTATGCCTTGGGAACTTAAATTTCCTAAACTGGTAGGGGTTAAATTAACCGGGAAACTGAATGGCTGGACCTCGGCCAAAGATGTTATTTTGAGAGTGGCTGGAATCCTCACTGTTAAAGGGGGTACAGGAAGAATTGTTGAATATTTTGGAGAGGGGGCCGGATCCATTTCATGTACAGGCAAAGGAACCATTTGCAACATGGGAGCCGAAATTGGGGCCACTACCTCACTTTTTGGATATGATACAAAAATGAAGGATTATCTGAAAGGAACCGGAAGGGCTGATGTGGCAGCTGAAGCTGATCTCATTGCCGATCACCTGACAGGCGATCCTGAAGTCTATGCCCATCCTGAGCTCTACTTCGATGAGGTGCTTGAAATCGACCTTTCCACCCTTGAACCCCATATTAATGGTCCTTTCAGTCCGGATAGGTCGTGGCCCATCTCTGAATTTGCAAAGGCTGTAAAGGAGAATGATTACCCACAAAAGCTGGAAGTGGGACTGATAGGGTCATGCACCAATTCGTCCTATGAAGACATTACCAGGGCAGCTTCTATCGCTAAGCAGGCCAGGGAAAAGGATCTGAAGGTAGAGGCTGAGTACACGGTCACTCCTGGATCCGAATTAGTGAGATACACCATCGAAAGGGATGGGTTAATTGATGCTTTTGAGGAGATTGGTGGCGTAGTACTGGCCAATGCCTGTGGTCCGTGCATTGGGCAATGGGCCAGACACAATGCACATAAGCAGGAGAAAAACTCCATCATCACCTCCTTTAACCGAAACTTTGCCAAACGCAATGACGGCAATCCCAATACATACTCGTTCGTAGCCTCTCCAGAGATTGTAACAGCCATGGCTATTGCAGGGGACATGACCTTTAATCCCCTTACCGACAGCCTTGTGAATAAAAAAGGGGAAAAGGTAAAGCTGGATGAACCCACTGGGATGGAACTTCCCTCAAAAGGATTTGAGGTGGATGACAACGGGTATCAGGCCCCCGCCGCAGATGGGAGCGGGATAAACGTGGTTGTAAATCCCGACTCTGAAAGATTACAACTGTTGTCTCCCTTTGAATCATGGAATGGAGATGATCTGACCGGATTGAGATTATTAATCAAGGCCAAAGGAAAATGCACCACCGATCACATCTCTATGGCAGGACCCTGGTTAAGGTTCAGGGGTCATCTGGATAACATCTCCAACAACATGCTGATCGGGGCGGTAAATGAAGCCAACGACCAAACCAATTCTGTCTTGAACCACCTGTCGGGCGATTATGAACCGGTACCCGATACCGCCAGAGCTTATAAAGCTAAGGGTATAGGAACCATTGTGGTGGGTGACGAAAACTATGGCGAAGGATCGTCGCGCGAACATGCCGCCATGGAGCCACGTCATCTGGGGATCAGGGTTGTGCTTGTCAAATCATTTGCCAGAATCCATGAAACCAATTTAAAAAAGCAGGGATTGCTCGGACTAACCTTTGTCAGTAAGGAGGATTACAACCTGGTACGTGAGAGCGATGTAGTTGATGTGACAGGACTTAAAGATTTGATGCCTGGGAAACCGGTGGAAATAAAGCTGCATCATTCCGATGGTACCTCCGATTCCTTTGAAGCCGGTCATACTTTGAATGAGAATCAGATTAAGTGGCTCAGAGCGGGTTCAGCACTAAACCTCATCAAGCAGGAAAACAAGTAGCAAGTTGCAGAAAACAGACTCCTTTATCAGCACATTCGCCAAATTGGGTGATTTTATTTCCCAGTTCCATGATGGTGTCCAGAGTTATTCCCCGGAAATGACGGAACTCAATGAGAAACACTTCATTGAATTTGCCCAAATCGTGGAGACAGAGCATATTTACAATCCATGGTTTACAAAGGAGTACATACTGGAAGCCCTCCGTGGAGTTTCACAAATGATAAAGGGAGAAGTATTGCTAAAGTGGCTGGATGCGTATGATTATTCCGGTTTTCCCCCGGCACAACCAAAGACCATTGGACTGATACTGGCTGGAAATATCCCCCTTGTAGGATTCCACGACCTGCTGTGTGTGCTGGCTACCGGTCATAACGTGCTGGCCAAGCCCTCTTCCAAAGACGACCGGCTCATAAAAAAAGTGGCCGAACTGATCTCGGCCATTGATCCTTCTATGGGCAGTAAAATTGAGTTTGTGGAAGAGAGACTCATGGGCATGGATGCAGTCATTGCCACTGGTAGTGATAACAGTGCCCGCTATTTTGAATACTATTTCAGGGACATTCCACATATCATCCGAAAAAACCGGAATGGCGTCGCAGTTCTGACCGGGCAGGAGTCAGAAGAAGAACTGGCAGGAATCGGCAAAGACATTTTCACCTATTTTGGTATGGGTTGCAGGAATATCACCAAACTCTATATCCCTGTTGCCTATGATCTCAAGGTTCTGCTGGGGGTTCTGGACAGTTACCATCCACTTTATCAGCATAATAAATATGCAAACAATGTGGACTATTACCGCACCATGTACCTGATGAACCAGGTCTCGTTTCTGGATAATGAAGTATTGCTGGTAAAGGAAGATTCGGCCATTGCCAGTCCGGTGGGTGTTGTATTTTATGAAAGATATTCGGAAATTAGATGGGTGCAGGAGCAGCTTACCGGCCGAAAAGAAGAGATCCAGTGTGTGGTTTCGTTGCACTCCGATATTAAAGCTGCTCTGCTACCGGGATCCACACAGGAACCCATGCCCTGGGATTATGCCGACGGAGTGGACACCGTTAGTTTTTTAATGGAAATGATATGATATACCTTTTCAGGATTGTCAGTGATGAGGACCAGGAATTTTTCAGGGATGTGGTTGCTGAAGGTTCAGATACATTCCTTGAACTGCATCAGGTGGTCCAAAACAACATGGGATATGATGCGTGTCAGCTGGCATCCTTCTTTATAACCAATGATTTATGGGAAAAGCAGCAGGAAATTACCCTCATTGATATGATGCAGGATCCCAATCTGGGCACTCCCACCATGGACCAGGTAACACTTGAGGAATACCTTACTGAGATCAGTCAGCGTATGATCTATGTGTTTGATTTTTTCGCGGAGCGTGCCTTCTATATGGAGCTCATCGAGATGACGGATCAAACCTCTCCCAAGGATACCCCATTCATTGCACAGGCTGAAGGGGACGCTCCCCCGCAGCTCGCATTTGACCGGCTGATGGATGATCCTCAAGCCCCAATGGAGGAGATGGATCCCGATGATGAAGATCAGGAAGATCTCCGACTGGATGACCTTGATCCGGATATGTTTGACGACGGTATGCCAGAAGACTATTAAAATGAATAAGACACTTGTGGTTATTGCCGGCCCCACCGCCGTAGGAAAAACTACCTGTGGCATCCAGATAGCCCGGCATTTTGATGCCGAGATTATATCGGCCGATTCGCGTCAGATTTACCGTGAAACTTCCATCGGAACGGCCGTTCCTTCTGCCGGAGAACTGGCACTTGTAAAACACCACTTCATACAAACCATCTCCATCCAGGAAACCTATAATGCCAGTACCTATGAGCACCAGGTGCTGGACACGCTTCAACAGCTCTTTGAGAAACACAACCTGGTGATTATGGCGGGCGGTTCGGGACTATATATTGATGCCGTTTGTAAAGGCATTGATGATCTTCCAACCACAGATCCCCTGTTGCGGAAGAGCTTATTGAGCCGGCTTGAAAAAGAGGGACTTGCCACACTGACCCTTGAACTAAAGAAATTGGATCCCGTTTCATATGAAAGAATTGATCTAAAAAATCACATGCGGGTATTAAAAGCCCTGGAGATCTCCCTGCAGACCGGAACACCCTATTCAGGTTTTTTAAAAGCTGTCAGAAAGGATCGACCTTTTCACATCATCAGGGTTGCCCTGGATATGGAGCGGGAGGTATTGTATGACCGCATCAACAAAAGGGTGGATCAGATGATGAGGGACGGATTGCTCGAAGAGGTGAAGAGAATTCAACACCTAAGGGGATACACCGCATTAAAAACCGTAGGGTACAGAGAACTCTTCGACTGCCTGGATGGCCAGGTTTCCCTGGAGGAGGCAGTGGACCTGATCAAGAGGCACACAAGGAAATTTGCCCGCAAACAGCTCACCTGGTTCCGGAAAGAAAATCAATACAGGTGGTTCGCTCCTCCCGATCACAAAGAAATCATTGGTTGGATAGAAGAGCAATTAATGCTCCAGGATCGCTGATGCATAATTATCCCAACTCATTTCGGCTGAGGTGGCATAAACATTATCGGCAGGAATGGGGGAATCGATTGATTGCAGCATCATTTCCGCCATGGAAGCCGGATTCCCGGGTTCTACCAGGTAACCATTGTAACCATGTTTGATAATCTCCGGGAAATGTCCTACACCGGTAGCCAGGATGGGCATTCCAAAATTGTAGGCTATGGATGCCACACCGGATGGAGCAGGGTCCAGATAAAAAAGGGTGAGTACATCACTGACCTGGAAGTACTTGTGAACATCTTCATTTGAAACGAATTCTGTAATGGCCACCACACGATCCTCTATTCCGTACTTATTAATCAGATCAAGGGGCCGGTAGTCTTGTTCATCATCTTCTTTTTTCAGGAACAGTTTTTTAGCTACTCCAAAGACAGCATTTTTAATCCTGGTGGATAGCTTTTTCCGATCCAGTGTCTTCCAAAACAGTTCTCCAACGATTAACAGGGAAACATCATCCCTTTGTTGACTCAGCAGGTTGAAAGCCTCAATTACATGATGCAATCCCTTGTATTTTCGTATAAATCCAAAAAAGAGGAATACATGTTTCTTCAGACCAAGAGAAGCTTTGAATACTTCGATATCAAATGACGGATCGGGCCTGAACATGTCATAAACCGGATGGTACAACTTCAATACCCTGATCTCAGCAGTAGAGTTCACATCCCTGGAATCAGCTTCCCCGGGATGAACCAGATGAAAACCTTTATCCGGAAAAAGTGTCTGAAGCTCATCCAGTGTTTTCAGGGAATGAATGATGTGGGTATCGCTAAAGCAGATGCAAAGTCGTGTCAGCCATTTGTCAAGGTTACTGTTCTCTTTTTGAGCCACGTTATGCAGATCAAAAAAGACCTGGATTCCCGCCTTTTGCAACCGCCGGGCCACATAGCCAAGGGGAATTCCCTGGATGGTTAGTGCCCACTGAATAATGACCTTGTCGGGCTGCAGATTCTTAATGAAGCGAACCGTTTTTTGCCAGGACAGGGGATTGTTGTAATTGAGCAGGTAATGCACTTTTACATCCGTTCCTGCAAACTGATCTGACTTGCTTTTCCGGTCAATAAAATCACGGGGAACAATAGCCGGATATTGTTGAGTCCAGGATACCAGGTGAACCTCGGTATTCTCGTGTTTATCCAGTGCTTTCGCAAGAGAGGTGTTGTAGTTGGCTATACCCCCTTTAAATTGCGGACCCGGACCAATGGTTATAATTTTTCTCACCAGGTTCCTCCCGCTCAATAACTAAGTCTAGATTCTCTTTTCGATCTCATAACTGTTCCTTTCCATCGCGCTTCTGGAAATCAGTTCTCCCAGGAATCCTCCAATAAATAAAAGGGTTCCCATAATCATGCTGGTGAGACCTATATAGAAGAATGCACTATCGGCAATTAATCTTTGTGGAACATGCTTAATCAGTGCTATCAATTTATCGAGCCCCATGTAAAGGGCAATGCCCAACCCCACCAGGAACATAAATGATCCCAGGAATCCAAACAGGTGCATGGGTTTCTTACCAAACCTGGTTAGAAATGAGACCGTCAGAAGATCCAGAAATCCTTTCATAAAACGATCCATCCCAAACTTGGTGACCCCGTACTTACGCTCCTGGTGTTGAACCACCTTCTCCCCGATTCTTGTAAACCCATTGCTGCAGGCAAGCACAGGAATGTATCTGTGCATATCTCCATAAACCTCAACACTTTTAACCACATTCAAACGGTAGGCCTTCAATCCACAATTAAAGTCATGCAGCCGAATTCCGCTCACTTTTCGGGCAGCCCAGTTAAACAGTTTGGTGGGAACGCGCTTGGAAAAGAAAGGATCGTACCTCTTTTTTTTCCAACCACTTACCACATCTAATTCTTCCTCCACAATCATTCGGCGCATCTCTGGGATCTCTTCGGGACTATCCTGCAAATCAGCATCCATGGTAAAGACTACTTCTCCTTGTGCAACTCCAAATCCGGTATGCAGGGCTGCCGATTTTCCGTAATTCCTTCTGAACTTTACTCCTACGATCTGCGGAAAACTACCTTTCAGGATCTCGATCTGTTCCCACGATTTGTCATTGCTCCCATCGTCAACAAGAATCAACTCATAGGAGAGTTTATGGGAAGATAGCACCCGGTTGATCCAGTCACATAACTCGGGAAGCGACTCCTCCTCATTAAACAGGGGAACTACAATCGTTACATCCATTTAGAAAACTAAAGATTAGACCACATTATCTGCCGGGTTGTTCTTTTTTACAAATGCAGCAATGATCAAACCAAGAATTGAATACATCACCGGACCCATAATAAGTCCCATGATTATCATTCTGTTCAGGCTCATACTTTTATCCAACCGCTCAAGAGTTGTATCCATAATAGCCTCGGGGATCCTGGGGTTATTTAACAACTTCTGCTCCTGAACCATCTTCATCTTGTCTATCAATTCGGGATCGATAAGGCCCATCAGAATGTAGGTATAGATGGTAGAGATGATCGTGCCAATAATCCCAATGACAATGGTCATTTTCCATATCTGACCAAAACTGGCGTAACCGCCCAGGTACTCGTTTCTGTAGTTAACCACGCAATAGATAAGGATTGCCAATCCGATAATGCCAGTTACCCATTGCGTCCAGGTCTCCACCGAAAGATCCATTACATAAAAAATCACACCAATAAGAATCCCAACGAATCCAACAATAACACCATAGATGAGTGCCGGTTTCCAGAAGGGAGTTTTAATTCTTTCTTCCATGATAATAGAATTTATATAGTTAGTGGCTTGTACCCAAAAAAAAAGGGCAAGCTACTTATATCGCACCGCTACAACCGCTTACCCTTGCTACCTTCCGGTCCTGGGGGAATTCAGCAGGAGCTGGTCGTATAAGACTTGCCCTGATCGCAAATTTACTAAGAAAAAGCGGTTCTGCCAATATCTCATGCTTTGAGACATAACAGAACCGCATATATTTGATCCTAAATACTTTCGTCTAATCTTGCGGACGCAAGCTTCTTACCTGCGCACCAGCCTGCCACATTTCTGAATCGTGAATCTCTTTCAATTCAGCTTCCAGTAGCTTTTTGTAGTTGGCACCGCTGGTTTTCTCAAGCACAACCCTGGTCTCTTCGCCGCTTTTCACCCTCTCATACAAATTCTTGAATACAGGTAGTGTGGCTTCCTTAAATTTGGGTTTCCAGTCCAGGGCTCCACGCTGGGCAGTAGCACTGCAATTGGCATACATCCAATCCATACCGTTTTCATCCACCAGGCGGATCAGACTCTGTGTAAGCTCTTCTACAGTTTCATTAAATGCCTCAGAGGGGCTATGGCCATTCTCACGCAGTACATCATACTGTGCTTCCATGATTCCTGCCAGGGCACCCATCAGAACGCCACGTTCTCCAGTGAGGTCACTGTAAACTTCGCTTTCAAAATCAGTTTCGAAAAGATAACCTGAGCCAATTCCAATTCCCAGTGCCAGAGTACGTTCTTCTGCATTTCCAGTGTAGTCCTGGAAGACGGCGTAGCTTGAATTGATACCAGTTCCTGCCAGGAAGTTGCGGCGAACACTGGTTCCGGATCCCTTGGGAGCCACCAGGATTACATCCACATTTGCCGGAGGTATCACACCGGTTTGCTCCTTGTAGGTTATAGAGAAACCATGTGAAAAATAGAGTGCATCTCCCTCCTTCAGACAGGGTTTCAGGATGGGCCAAACAGAGCGCTGTGCAGCATCTGAAATCAGGTACTGGATCACTGTGGCTTTTTCAGCAGCTTCTGCAATGGAAAAAAGAGATTCACCAGGTACAAAACCATCTTTCACAGCTTTGTCCCAATCCTCCTTAAACTCGGGAGCCTGTCCTACAATCACATTGATGCCATTATCCCTGAGGTTAAGTGCCTGGGCAGGGCCTTGAACACCATATCCAATGATTGCAATCACTTCGTCTTTGAGCACTTTCTGTGCCTTTGAAAGGGGAAATTCTTCCCTTGTTACAACGTTCTCTTCAACGCCGCCAAAATTCAATTTTGCCATTTTATTCTCTATCTGTTTTAAAATATAACTATTTCCTTTAATAAGTGACTACCTCGCCGGCTGTCTCCTCGTGATGGGTTTCAATCTCCTTCAGGTAGGCTGAAATCTCCTTAATCTGCTTGGTAAGGGCAATCCGGCCCGACCTGGCAAACTGCAGTACACCATAGGATTCCAGATCTCTGAACAACAGTTTGGTGTCCTCTTTATGTCCGGTTTTCTCTACCACAATATAGTCCGGCTCAATGGTCAGGATCCTGGCATTGTGTCTGCGAATCAAATTCTCCACCTCATCGCCATGAGCAAATGCCTCGGTGGGAACCTTGTACAGTGCGATCTCCTGGTAAACGATC
>Ga0164315_10000523_pt1 | contig 26838 bp, 12 predicted proteins | sample GuaBasSedimGuay6_FD_113737 | JGI IMG/M metagenome (GOLD analysis project Ga0164315, IMG submission 113737) | Subseafloor sediment microbial communities from Guaymas Basin, Gulf of California, Mexico - Guay6, Core 4569-2, 0-3 cm | ecosystem: Environmental > Aquatic > Marine > Hydrothermal vents... | reverse complement strand
TTCTGATATCCTAATGGTTCAAGCTGCTCTGTATGCCAGAACCAGCAGCCAAGCACAGGCATCACATGATCGGGTAGACGTATAGAAAGCTCCTTGCCGGAATTCTGTGCAGTTGCAGATAGAAAACTGACAAAAATCAAGCAGGTAAGTAAAATCCTTATTTTCATTTTCATCAAAGCGTCTTTAATCGATTCTTACAAGTCCTTCAAAGCTTAAATGTTGCTCCTCGATACCAAGTGAGTCCATTAATTCTCTGATTTCAATGGTTTGCAGAGTCCCTGTGTTATATCCTTCTCCCTGGTCGTTCTCATACACCCATGAGGGTGTTGGCCATAAGCAAACCCTGAAATCAATATTGCGGTAGAAGTCTTTGGAAACGCCCTGCTGACCATGGTGAGCCATTTGCAGGTAATCGCAATCCAGGTCATTCCTGTATGGCCCATTGTATAAACGGTCTCCTCCTTCAATTCCCATATCTCCTAAAAACAGCATGGACTTTTTTGCATCCCACACCCGTATGGCCATGGAAGAGTTGTTATAGGGGTTGACTGTGATGTCGTGGTTTGCCACACTTAAAATTTTGAAATAGGTCTGGTCTATCTCTACCGTCATCCCTGGTTGCGCATAATTCACAACCTGGATTCCCGAACTGTCAAGGTGGTGGTAAAAACTCTCGGTCAGCGTAGCGTTCTGGGCCTCATTGGCCTGATAAAAAGAAGGGGGTAATGCAGAGTGATAGACGGTTTTAATCCTTATCTCACCCGGCTCCATTAAAATCTGATTCAATGCCCCCATATGATCGGAATGAGGATGACTGATAAACCATGCTTCCACATCGTTCCCCAGGGCGGCCAGGAAACCTTTTAGAAAAGCGGTCTCTGCTTTAACCCCTCCATCCATAACAACCACTTTCCCGTTATTCATCTGGAATACATAGGAATTACCAATGGTATTGATCTGTGAAGGCAGCTGCCAAAGTGTAAAATTAGAAGCTTCCTGGGAGAGGAGCGAGACTTGAATGGACAGCATCACAAATGCTGACAAAACAATAATGATCTTGATGGATTTGATCTTCTTCATAATGATTTCGTGTGCTTATTTAAGATCTGGACTATAGGCCGGGTTGGGGATGGGAATCAGTCCCTCGGTTTCATCAATCAGACCATCCATTCGTTTCGCAAGCTTTTTTACACGTTTTGGTTCAGATGAGGCCAGGTCCACTGCTTCACTCTCATCATCAGCAAGGTTATAAAGCTCATACCTGTCGCTTTGATCGGGATTGTCGCAATGCACCGGATCAGTTTCCAGTCGCCCTGTCGCAACGAAGTGGATGGGCGATTGTGGGGATAGTGACAGAAGATCTCATCCCGGACCGCAATGTTGTTTTCCAGGGTGGGCTTCATACTCACTCCGTCAAATTCGAGCCCTTCGGGTACTTCCCATCCAAGCATATCCACAAAGGTGGGAAAGAAGTCGGTGGATTGTTGTAAGGCATCCGTTACCGTTCCTGCCTCTACTTTACCGGGCCAGACCACAATCAGAGGGACACGTGTACCTCCTTCATAGATGGAGCCTTTACCATTGCGCAAGGGTGATGCACTGGAGACCGGCACTCCATGGAATTCCTCTGGCATGTGCTGTTTATTGGAATTGATATAGGGACCATTGTCTCCCACAAAAATAATAACAGTATTGTTCAGAACTCCCGCCTGGTCGAGTGCTTCAACAAGCCGGCCCACCACTTCGTCGAGTGTTTCCAGCATGCCTGCATAAACCGGGTTGCGTTGAGGGGAAGCAGGATCGGCTTTGGCACGGTACTTATCAATCTGGTGTTCCTTGGCCTGCCAGGGTGCATGTACCTCCCAGGCCCAGTAGTTGAGGAAGAAGGGCTCGTTTTTGTGTTCATGGATATACTTGACAGCTACATCGGCCATCAGGTCCTCCAGGTTGTCGCCGGGTTTTCCGCGACTGTCATAAATCGGGAACGGGTAAAAGAATCCAGCAGCCAGGGGACTGGGAGCCGGACTATGGGGAATATCCAGGTCAAATCCCTGATCCAATGGACTGTATGGTACCGGACCCAGATGCCATTTGCCTATATGGGCAGTGGCATATCCCTGGGCTTTGAATGCTTCGGCCAGAGTGTAGTATTCTGTTTTAAAGCGGGTCAGGCTTACAGCATCCAATGTCTTTTTTCTGGCTGGAGCTGACTCAGCCAGTTGTTTATCAAGGACCAGTTTATTCAGGTGGCAAACAGGCACGGTAATCCCAATTCGGGAAGGATATAAGCCGGTCATGATGCTGGCCCTTGTTGGGGAACAGAGGGGATTTGCAGCATAGGCCTGGGTGAATTTCATCCCTTTATCGGCCAGGGCATCAATGTTGGGAGTTTCATGAAAGGTACTTCCATAGAGGGAAAGATCGTTCACTCCCAGGTCATCAGCCAGAATAAAGACTACATTGGGCGGATCGATCGCTGAAACCAGTGTAATTGCAAATACTCCAATTAATAATGCGACTAATTTTTTCATATGCAATTAACTTAAGTGCATTTAAATATACATCAAGTCTGGGTGTGAGTAAATGCACAAATTGGGAGATATATTGCACTTTTTGGTCATCTCAAACCTTTTGAACTTTTACCACTCCTTTTCGGTAAGCGTCAAGAAGTCGGCTGAGGTCTTGGATCTGCGATCGGAGATTTTTTCCAATATCGGTATCACCCACGCTCATCCGGTTGATGGCATGTTCAATCATGTTTCGGGTAGAAACAATATCATCTTCTTCCATTATGGCTTTGCGCCTTGATTCAAAGGGTGCATGCGCTGCAAGAATTAAACTATAGGAATCGTAGATCAAAGTATAGCCAGCAATCCCGGTTACTTTCTGGTAAGGCTTTGACATCCCCCCATCAATGACAAAGAGTTTCCCTTCCGCCTTTATGGGGCTTTCACCTTTAGCTACCTTTACCGGAACATGACCGTTTACAATGTGGGATACTTCAGGATCAAGACCAAACTCCTTCAGGATGCGGCAGCAGGTCTCCTTGTCATCCCGCAGTTTATAATAGGTATTGCTCTCCTCCCGCTGAGCTTCTTTGTCATTCAAAAAGTAACGCTCAAAAGTAGCCATCTTCTTTTTTCCAAAGAGTGGAGAATCCGCTCCGCTCCACAGATACCACATGTAATCGCGGTCCTTTCTCATTTTATCGTGCTGATCGCGATTAAAAAAGGCACGTCGCGAGATCTGGTCAAACTGTTCGCATAAGGCTTTTCCCTTATATTTCCTGCCATGCAGCGTCATCTCCCTGAAATCGCCCTTTTCATCCAGAGGGATACATCCATGATAGAGCAGGTTTGAATTGTGAACCAGAAAAGTGCTCCCCTTGGAAAACAGGGTCTTAATATGGCGTTCAAGCTTCTCACAATTTAAAAAGGAGAATTGAAGCTTCTCGGTTAGCTCCAGTTCATCGGGGGTTAATTCATAAGGGTTTTCCGGATCGATGGTGGGAAAGAGGCTGTCGCTTAGCTCCAGCTCACGACCGTCAATGGTAATGGTTCCTTTCTGGTAATTAATAAATTCCAACAGCAAACGGTCCTCCATATTCATTTCGGGATTTCGTTTCACAATTTCCCCCTTAAGCTTCATCTCTATGATCGAGATGGCCTTGTGCATTTTGCTGATCAGTTTAATGTGAGTGGATCCAAGATTTTCCGTGGGTGTATTGAGGGGGATAAAGGATTTACAGGGATCTCCATCATAAGTTTTCATGGCAAAAGTAGCCAGAGGCATCAGATTGATGCCATAGGCATCTTCCAGGGTGTCCAGGTTGTTATAGCGGGCACTCACGCGGATTACTGCCGCAATGCTTGCGCGGATTCCTGTAGCCGCTGCCATCCATAAGATGTCATGATTCCCCCATTGGATATCCACCGAATAATGATCCTGGATCACGTCCATTACTTTGTCGGCATAAGGTCCGCGATCGAAAATATCTCCAATGATGTGTAAACGATCGATCAATAACCGCTGGATGAATTTACTGATGGCGATGATGAAGGAATTTGCCTGGTCCACCTCAATAATGGCCTTGATTATGCTGTCAAAGTATTTCTCTTTTTTTTTGGTAGGTTCATTCAGTAACTCATCAATGACATATGAAAAATCCTTTGGCATGGCTTTTCTCAACTTCGACCGTGTATATTTATCAGCGGAGACACGTGCTACTTCGATGAGCCGGCGAATGGTTAATGCGTACCAGTCTTCCAGGTTTTCTTCCTTTTTTGCAAGCAGCTCCAATTTCTCCTCAGGGTAGTAAATGAGCGTTGCCAGTTGTCGTTTTGTATCCTCACCCAGTGAAAATTCATAAACATCCTCTATTTTTTTGCGCACTACTCCGGAGGCATTCCTCAACACATGGCTAAAGGTTTCATATTCCCCGTGTATATCTGTCAGGAAATGCTCGGTCCCCTTTGGCAGGTTTAAAATAGATTGAAGATTTATTATTTCAGTAGAGGCCGCCTGAACTGTGGGGAATTTTTCGGCAAGCAGTTCTAAATACTTAAGTTCATTCTCACCGTACTTCTTTTCAAGTAATCCTTCTTTTTTACTATCCATAGTTATTTTGTGATTTATTCTATAGCTCTGGTAAGATCGGAAAATGAGGCACTTATTACAATACCGTTCATGAGTCATCGTTTACATTAAATGGCACAAATGACTTTCGTCTATATGAATTACTTTTTTATAATCTTAATAGACTGTTTCGAACCATCCTGCCCGGTAACCACCAGCACATACATACCAGGTCTTAAACCTGCACCAATGCTACTCACAAAGCGACTCTCCTTTTGAGAAGAGCGGTCAGCCACATTACCAAGCAGATCATATACAACAATATTTGAAACAGGGTGCTGCGAACGAATCAGGAATTCATTTGAGGAAGGATTTGGACTTACCTTTAAGATGTTTTTTACTTCAGAGTTAATCCCCGATGCCATTGAAATATCAACCTTATGAAGGGTAATCCTGCCTTCAAAGTCAAAACCTATAATCTGGATTCCGGAGGAGAGAGTTATCTCTGCAACCACATCGTACCAGGGCTCATCAGTTCCTGTATTTCCAACATCTACCGAAGTCATCTCCTTCCCATTTATTTTAACTTTTACAATGGCAGACCTCGTCGAAGAAGGTACTCTGAAGGTTAATTGATAGACACCTGATTCACCCACATCAATGGGATAATCGGCAGCTCCATAGGTGGATTTAATACTAAAGCCGCCATCAAAATCATCGGACTCAATAATTACAACATTGTTTCCTTTGCGGAATTCTTCCACAAGTATGGTTCCCGGAACTGTAAAGGCAGATCTGACCTCAAAAGTCAATCTGTTTGACTCATTTTCAGCACCGTCATTGTCAATAATACGGGCCATGATTGAATACTCGCCAGCCTCCATATTCTTCAGGACAAATTCCGAAGCTGTCTCCTGGCCATAAAGCTCATCATTGTCATATATTTCTATGGCATCAACAGTGCCGTCGGCATCCTCGCCTTTTACAATTACCACTGAATCAATCTCACTAAAATAGTTCTGTTCATCTTTGAATGTCAGCATAATTTCGGGCAGCACATTGTATTTAAACAACATGGATTCGGGGATGGTATTTTTGCTTATGGAGGTACTCTCCATAAGCAGATTCAGTGAGGGTGTATTCCCTTCTTTTGTGATGTATTCAATCCTTAGGAGATGCTTCCCAGGCATCAGTTTTATGGCTCCTGATTGCTCTCCCTGGCCATTTTCGGATGAAACCACCAGGTTTCCATCTATATAAAGTCTGGCTGAAAGGTCCGCATCAAGGCTAAATAGATATTCATTTTTTTCAGGGACATCAATAAACCCCGTGTACTTCAGGGCCATATCCGAAGGGCTTGTCTCAGGAAGTTCGATGCGTTGCAAATAGTGAGTATTAATTACTTTCAGCTCATTGAATACCGGTATGCTATCGAAGCTTCCAGCATACTGTTCACATTTCAGTCCATGGTTTGTTCCCTGTGGTAGCTCAGGATAGTGATAGCGATCGACTGTCCAGTTTACGGTATACACATAGTTAAACCTGGCTCCCGGAGCCACATCGCCATTCACATAGAAATCCATGACATTCCCATCTTCCTGCATATTGTCACTCCATTTGAACTCGAAATTCAACCTTTCTCCAATGGCCATGCCTAATACAGAGGACTTTATTTTAAGTACAAGCGATTTCTCATTCACCGTGTAGCTGGCTTTCCCGGCAGAAGCCCATTCCCACCCGGAAATACTCTTCTCAACCAGTGCAGAGTCGCCCGGACTATTTCGGTTAATTACAAAATCGTATCCTTCCCAACCTGTTGATTTATCTCGATCCATATCAATAAAGAGTCGCATCCAACCGGGATCCGACTTAAGGGTGAGTGCATTTTCCGTTTCCACGTAGAAGTAGACATAATCATCATCCCTTGCCACTTTAGCTGCAGTGATATCATTTCTACCCGTATTGTTGGTATATACAAGCTCTGGTCCTTGTCCCGGATGATTACGGTGCAGGGTATTTCCTTTATAGGATCGATATTCAGGCTTCACATCAGCCCAACTATCGGAGTTGGCCATATCTATGGTTTTAATTGCAGAGACGGTATCCGGCTTTTGCATCCCTTTAAACCTTCGTACATTATTGATCAACTGCATGTAATATACGTCACCATTGCTGCCCCATGATTTGGCAGGCTCAATATCCCGGCTTTTTTCGGCATTATATATATCTACAAATGCAAATGGTTGAACATCCCAATCAAACCAGCGACCACCGATCCATTCGTTCCATCCGGTAATAAAAATCAGATCGGGATCAATATCAAAAACCCCATTCCATTGTTCCTGGAAGTTAAGTCCCTTCAGATAGGCATCCGGATCGGTATTTTGTCCTTCCGATTTGGTATAACTACGCCCATAAGTCAGCGGGGTGTTAAAACCACCTGCGTGACCGCCAGTGGCATCAGATGCATTCTGAGCTACGCCCACTGTGGCCATCTCAAATCCGCCCTCTGCCTTAGGCGCATATCCGTGTTGGGGGGAAGCCTCGAGCCATCCCCAGTGATCGTTTCGGGAAGGTCCATCCACATAATCGGGTTGTCCGGGACGATAGGTGAAGAAATTCTTAATCTCATCTACCAGTTGCTGGCTGATGGGTGCAGCTCCTATTCCAACCGGAACATGATTCGTTCCTCTCGTGAGTGGTATAAAATCAAGGTCTGGGTTATAGGCTATTTCACTTTCATAATTACCATTCACCTGAGCTCCACCAAAATAACTGGTCACAGGATCGTTGCTGTCTGTCCATTTCCAAACGCCTACAACATCAGTACCTTCACTAAGCTCCCAGATATAATCTCCCGCTGGTAACTCGTCAAATGTGAGTTGTATTTTTTCATTGTCGTTAAAATCTACGATTCTTTTTTCGGCTACAGGAGGTCCGTTTACAGATTCAGCATAACTATTATTCCATGGGAACAATTTAAATGTAAGGCTGCCTATGTTATCACCCCAGCTTGGACAGGTGGCATTGATGGTATAAAAAGCCTGGGTAGCCGTAAATTTCATGGCAGCTGTCTCGCCTATCCGGGTCTTCAAGGCCTCCGGATAGGCCATAATCAGTGGCTTCCCTTCCCACATAAACCATTGGTCCTGATATAATCCCGGCTTATAAAGTTCTGTATACAATTCATGCAATTGGTCCAATGCCCCATCGGTGGGGCTAAAGGGAAGTAGAAAAGCTACCTGTGGTGCTTCGACTCCATCCAATCTGGCCTGATGCCAAACCTCCAACAATACCTGGTAGGATGATTTCCAGGTAAAACTTCCATTGGTGCAATCAAAAAATACCACATCCACACCGGCATCGGCTAACATTTCGGCATGCTTTCGTAATATCCAATCATCGGTTGTTCTGTAATATCCAAACAAGGGCTCATCCCACCAATAAACTCCGCCTTCTGGAGTATTCTGCCAGGCCGCATGGTCTCTATCTCTAACCGCATCCGGATATTGCTCCAGTATCTCGGAGATATTAGCTACAGTTCCGTCAGGCATTACCCAATTGGCATTTCCATCGGTGTGCCAAGACCAGTAAAACATGCCAACAATTTTATCTTCCTTCACGGGCCCCATCTCTGATGCATCTGCTAATTTTCTACCCAGTGCATCGGTAGCCACCCAATGATCGCTGTTCACTTCCCAATTTTGGGAATATCCAAATACCGAAAATGCAATTAGTATTGTGATGACTAAAAGTCGAGTTTTCATAGAAAGGTTTTTATAAGCTGAATGGTTGGTTTCTACTAAAGTGATTATTTTTTCCAAATAAAACGGTAATTAAATCTGCGGTTGGGAGCGGTATCCCCACCTGTACACAATGAGATGGGATTTTCCAGTCCGGTCGGGTTGTCGCTCCATTTGAAGTCAAAGGTCAGCTTCTCTTCCTGAAGTCCTATCTGATTCCTTGGTATGGTCAGTTCTAGCTGATTGTTGCTGTAAGCGTATTCAATGGAGGTCTGGTCTAGCCAGTCACCCTTTTCCAGATCATATTTCTGAAGCATGGTACTCTGACCATCTGCGATCTGACCATTAACCAGGTAGTCGTATCCATACCAGCCGGTGGAGGGATCATGGTCTGCATCAATCAGCAGAAGCATCCAGTTTTTATCCTGATGGGGAGTAAGGGGCTGATCTGTTTCCACATAGAAAGATATTTCCTTTTTGCTTACTGCTACCTTGCTGGTAATGATATCATTTCGTCCGGAATTATCGGTATAGTGTAATCCGCCGTAACCCGGATGGTCCCGATGGAATACGTCCCCTTTGGTGTCGCGGTATTCTATTGCGATTTTCCCCCACTCTCCAAATTCGCCATTAATTTTCACCTTCTGATATCCCTGGTTTTCAGGTATGGGCCGGGCCCCTTTGTAATGCCGGATATTCTGGGCCATCTGCATATAATAATTATCGGTATACCCGTCTTTCATGGGATGGACGCAGCGGTTGAATTCCGAATTATACTGATCCACAAAAATAAAGGGATTGTTTCTTCCAAGCCATGGCATGGTATGGTCTCCCGGGGCAAAGCTAATCCCTCCTTTTCCATCAGGGTTATACTTACCGGCAGTCCACTCGTTCCAGTCATTGAGGTATAAGAATTCAGGGGCGGCCTCAATGGCTTCATCCCACCTTTCCTGGAAATAGATGCCATACCCCTCGGGTTTTTCGACCGTTTCACCTAACCAGGGAACAAAGGTTGGTTCTGGGAGATCATATTCATTTAAAGGGGGTTGTCCGCTTTCACGGGACCAGGATTTGCCCACGCCCATATTCTCTTCCGTCATGGTAACCGGGTGCTGGGCAGCGGTAACTGCAGCCTGTTCCAGTTTTCCATTGTGGGTAGCTATCAGTTCTTCAGGTTTCAATGCCTTTACCTTTGGATCGGCCAGGCTGTATCCAAAACTCCAGTTATCTTCGGTACCTACAAATCGCTCCTCTCCCCATTCATAATATCCCCACCACATGGTGCGTTGTGTGAAAAATTCTTTTACCTCTTTGGTATAGTCCAGGTAAAACTCTTCGGCATAGTCGGGATCCTTATAGTGGGGGTGACCGGGATCTGTTTTGGCTGCCTGATCATAGTTGGGATTGGGATGCTGAATGCCCCCCCGATTGGCATCAAAATTGGGCCGGCCGTTATACAACAACAGAGGTTTATCGTCCCAGTAAAACCAGAGGTCCGGATATTTTTCTTCCTTGTAGATTTTTTCGTACAGGTCTTGAACCACAGTAATGACAGGACCATTAAATGCCCAAAAACAGAATTTCGGCACCTTATTTCCCTCTTTCTTCATTTCACTCATTGTGCGAAAAGTAACTTCCCACTCATCCCAGTATCTCACCGCATTGGTCACATCCATAATCAATACATCCACCCCTGCATCGGTAAGCATGGAGATATCTTTGCGGATCACGTATTCGTCCTGGCTGAGGAAATAGCCCATTTCGGGCTCTCCCCAGTGATAAGAGTTGGTGTACCAGAGCTTATGATCTGCATCCAGCCTTGCTTCAGGATCGGCGTTCAATATTTTGGTTACATCGGCATCGTAGGTCTCTCCTGGTTTGTGTTTATCCTGGGTATGCCAGGTAATATAGAATATTCCGGTTACCCTTCGCTGATCATCTTTTAGAGTTCCCACCTCTTCAGCAGAAGGCATGTTTCGTCCCAGGGCATCGGTGGCCACCCAGGTGTCGGAGTAAATATCACGGTAGTTTTTTTCAGTAACTGGTCCTGATTGGGTATCCTGAGGAGGTGGCTGGGGTGAGGTGCATGCCACAGCGACCAGTAGAAAGGGAAGTACAGCTTTTTTCATCATTATGTATATATTTTAAAGGTGGTTAGTTCCAATGCCATAGATCTCAACTGCATTGTTGTGAAGGAGTTGTGCAGCAATTCTCCTCTCTTCATGATCCGTTATTCCTGTCTGGGATTTTTGCTTGTTAAGCGATTCCTTGAGCACCCTTCTTGTGATCATGGAAGCCCCTGCAGCCATTTCAACTGAGGTGGAATCGTTGCTCATGGTGATCTTATTCAGCGGGATGTAACCCAGCCAGGTATGAAGGGATTGTCTTAGAAAGTCGGGATTCAGGATGGGCTGCCAGCAGGTATCTATATAGACATTGGGATGGGCCTGGGCCAGGAATCCGGCCTCTTCCAGATAGGGCCAGCAATGGAGCATGACGATTTTCTGATTTGGATAGCGGTTGGCCAGTAGGGATAGGGGCAGGGGGTTTGAGAGAGGATGGTTATGAGTTCCCACATGGACCTGGTGGGGCCAGTGCCTCTGATTGGCCAGTTCGCAACAGGCATGCACCACCCAATCCTGGAATTTCTTCTTCTCCTCTTTAGAGAGGTCTCCCCTGAATACTACGGATTTTTCAGGCACTGGTTCAAAATCCAGAGAACGGCTGTAAGCCTGTAACTGCTTAATGCCCAAACAACCGTATTCCTCAGCCCTGTTGAATAACTTTTCAAGAAACTCCCTCCAGGACTTTGCGTCCACCGGATCAGTACCAAGGGTAACAGCCAGTTTATCCCTTCGGGAATTCTCCTCTTTCCAAAAATCAATAAGTGGATCGATCCGCATCACGGTGGAAGTATAAGCAGACTCCTCCCTGGCCGAAGGGCTATTAAAATCACCCAAATAGAACTCAGGATGAACCGCTCTGATCAGGTGGGCGAGGGAAGCCTTTTTCATGAGCTTTTGACTCCAGCCAAACAGGTTTCGGTAATTATTATCGATCTCTATATTGATCTGTGAAAGCTTATCCCGATCGAGGTTGAGGATATCATACCCATAGGCCAGGTTGATTCCCAGCCTGAGACTCAGGAAAGTCCCCTTCAACCTGAAGTTTTTTAAGGCTTCAATCAGTTCGGCATATGCTATGGGGCGATCCTTTTCCTTATTCAAGGGATTGACTCCATTGCCCATCAGGCTTCCTGCCATATATGGATCAGCCAGCAGGTCCACCAGGGTGGTCTCCCGCTGGGGCAGGGCACCTGGTATAAGGTCTGGATTAAATCCTCCGGGAAATTGTCCGATGCTGAGGAGGGATCCCCAGTGTTCGTGGCTGCAAAAAACCGGAATATCCAGATAGAGATCATCTTCAATTGGATCTTCCTTAGTTTGGCCGGCAATCTTGCCTCCCGGAGCAATGGTCATTGCTCCAAGGATGGCACCTGTACTGAGAAACTCTTTTCTGTCCATTTGGTCGGATATTTATTTCATTTTCGCCTTACAGCGGTTTAATCATAAATGCGGTACGGTTGTTTAAACTGGGTCCCTTATAGGTGAATACCATGCGATAGAGCACTTCTCCCCAGCTGTTTTTTAACCTTGCATCTACCAGTACTTTCTCTTCTATAGTCAGTTCCACTTTCCTGGGATCATATTCCAGAATAAGTGCGAAATCTTCACCCTGCAATTGTATCTTACCCTCAGATATGTTTTCGGGAACCAGGCATGTCATCAGGTTCATGGTGGTTTCCCCTGAATGTTTTGAAAGGGAGAAATCCTCTTCCACTGAAAAGCTGTTTCCTCGTTTAAATTTGATGGTTCTGATCCAGGAGTCTACCATGGCCTCCTGGGGATAGGCCTCAGAAATGTCCAGTTGAAAGCGGACCTCCTTGCCACTGTTTTTGAATACCAGATCCTTAGCCTTGTACTGCATCCCGGGAGCTTGCTGCATGCCATTGATGGTAGGTGTGTTGTGATACTGCGACTGCATGGCCCATAAACTATATCTATCCTCGCTGAAGGTTTGCCTGGTATAGGTGGCCACTCCCACGTCAATCAGAGCAGGATGGCCATTGTAATAGAGGATAAAGTGTCCCACATCATTGTGGTTGTGGTTCTCCTGGTTATGTCCTCCCTTTGCAGCAAAGAAAAAGCCATTCCTTGAACCTTCTGAGTCCCTGGCCCCGCATATCTGAAGATCGGGAAGATAGAAATCATAGATCAGTGGCTCCATCTTTTTGGCACTGGTAATCTCCTCTATTCTGAAAAGGTTGATTAACTGAGCCTCCAGGTTTCCACCAGGCAGTTTGCTATCCCAATTGGCTTTTTTTGCCAGGAAGGCGCCGTAGGATTGCATAACCGGATCGGCTATGCTTTCTCCATAACGATATACCACACCAGGCCGGCCCCCGCTTTTTGAACTGGCATCGGCAAAATTGATCACATATGGATAGGCCACATTGGCCTTGTAAATATAGCTCCCGATGTTTTTGATGATCTCCTGATCAAAAATATCAATTTTACTTCCAGTGGCGTTGCGAAGCAACTCCAGGTATTCAAACATGGCCCCACCGGCATGACCCCAGTAGGAGGGACCTTCATCACAGCCTCCGTCGTCCTCATAAAAGTTGATAAATTTGTCCACCGAACGCATACTCTTATAGACAAACTTTGCTTTTGTTTCGGGGTCTTCTTCCATCAGTAGCATGGTGGTAAGTATGTTGTGGTTCACCCATGGATTCCAGTTGTTGATGTGGCTGCCGCCAAAACTCATCCACCAGAAGTCATCCCGTTCATAATAGATAGCAAGCACCTTATTTTGAATCTCATACCTGATCCGTTTCGAAATCAGGGGATCAATCTTATCGAACTCCTCTTCCAGGAAATAGTGGGTCCATGAGAAAAGGGCGGAGATCTCTCCAACAATCAGATCTATGACAGGCTCCTCCACATCGGGTAGCCCATTACCGGCCTCCTGTAAATACATATGGGCCGATAAAGCCCAGGTGGTTTGCTCAGAGAGTGCCCAGATACCATTGATAATCTGATCCAGGAATCTGCCATTTCCTTCGAATAGTTCGGCCAGCACCAGATCCTGCAATGCTTCTCTACGGGCACTCAAGGGGTGCTGCATGATATTTCGGTTCCCGCTTCGCTCAAATTCCAGGAAATCGGTAGCTTTTACTATATCCCATTCAAAATCAATGGCTTCCTCCCCACTTTGAATGATCAACTTCCTGTATTTTCCGGGAATGCGGTTCCATGCATCCCGTTCAGAATATGCCGGGAAACCAACCCAGCTGGTACCCGAAAGCAGTTGATCAGCAACCTCCTTTTCGGTGGTTGAATTGCTTAAAAGGTTGCGCTCTTTAGCCTTAAGAGACTTGTAAACTGTATTGATAAAATCATAACGCAGTTTTGCATAATCACCTGCTTTCTGAATAACCAGGTGAGCGACAAGTTCTTCAGTTGGATCGATCCAGTATAGTGAACCAAAGGCGCCTCCCCACCCATAGGATCCTTTTGTAATAAGCATTGAATCCGCTTCGGAGGGGGAAATCACCTCGAAGCCAAGTCCAAACTTGTCGGTCGTTAGAGGAAGAAACAGGGAACCGGCTCCCAGTTCACCAATATGGTTTGTGCGCATCATCTGAATGGTTTCGGGTTTAAGTATTCTGATCCCGTTGTATTCACCCTGGTTGAGCAGCATCTGGATAAATATGGCGTAATCCATGGCCGTAGATGAGAGGCCACCACCACCGGAAAAGTACATCTTCATATTTTTCGGGTAGTTTGTCAAGGCATCAGAAGCGATGTCGAGCCCTTTGTTTCCAGTGCGACCCAGGTAGAGCTTCATCAGCCGGTCATGTTTTTCCTGTGGTAAATGAAAGTAGGTATCCTTCATTCCAAGGGGTTCAAAGATCTCAGATCTAAAGTATTCCTCCAGATTTTTCCCCGATAATACCTCTACCAGGTACCCCAGGATATCCGTACTGAGTCCGTATGTAAATTTCTCACCGGGTTCGTGGATCAGAGGGAGTTTGGAGATCTTCTGCATTTCCTCCTTCAGGGTAGTGCTTTTGGAGGGCACCCCGTTCATGATCATTGCTTTTGCATAAATGGCATTGCCTGCATCGCCTCCGTTCCCGGGATAGGCATACCCCGAGGTATGGGTTAACAGATCCTGAATGCTAACTTCGCGTTTCGCCGGTCGGGTCACATAGCTTGAATCCTTTTCGTTAAACAGATCAATGATCTTCGGATATTTAAATTCGGACAGATGTTTGGAAATGGGGTCAGAGAGATCAAGTTTACCCTCTTCATAGAGCCTCATTATGGCTACAGTGGTGATCCCTTTGGTCTGGGATGCGATCCTGAAAATAGCTTCCTTTTCAAGTGGGATCCTGTTTTCCAGGTCCTCATACCCTGTGGATTGAAAGTAGACAATTTTCCCTCTTCTGGCCACCAGTGCAGTGGCACCTGCTATATTTCCTTCTTCAACATTCCATTGAAAGAGCCTGTCAATCTCCTGAATTTTCTCCACTGAGAAACCCATCGATGAAGGAGGGGCTGGCTGAAGTAGTTGGGATTGCCATGTGGTTGGTTTTTGAGTGGGTCCGCATGAGGTGAGTAGTATACCCAGGAGAAGGCTTAAGGTCAGGTTTCTCATTATTCAAGAATAAGTGCATTGCTTTTCAGTGAATTAAAATCGATGGCAATGGGGCCGAATGCCGGAATAGCCATATTCTTCGAATCTGTGATGTTCATATGGGGATTGATGCCAGGTCCGCAAATTAACTGGCCGGTCCCCTGGGGGATGGCCGACAAATACAATCTCAATCCGGCCGGGTCCTCCGGATCCAGTTCAACCCTGGAGATTACATGGCCAAAGGGAGTTTTATCATCTATCCGTAATTCAAAACCAGTGGGTTTTCCACTGGCCTTTAGCATTCCGCTTACTCTACTGTAGAGCAGATGCAGGTAAGGAGATCCTACCACGGAATCCTGCTTCAATTCAATAGAGTGTGGCACAGGCTGATCTGCATGTCCCGGTAGATTGTAAATATGGGTCAGTGCAATCTCTCCCAATCGATTTCCCAGCACCTGGTTTGAAGGGGTGGAGTAGTGCGCCACATCATCCAGCTCAAGGTCGATCCCTGTGGTGAGATACAGATTGGACCGCTTCCTGACCACCTGGCGCTGAATCTCACGAATGGCCTCCCAGTTTCTGGCCATCTCCGGGTTATGGGTGATCAGCCTGCCAATTTGCACTATCAGGATGGGAAGATCGGGTTTTTCAAGATCCCTGCGAGTGGCATCTATAAATTGCAGAAGCTTTGCTTCGTATGTTTCGGGCTGACCCAGTATGGCCTCAGATTCGCCCTGCGCCCAGACCATCCCTTTAATCTGATCTCCTCCTGTGGATTGTGCCCGGTTTATCATGGCACCATAGAGACAACTATCGCCTGATGGGATATGATTGGGATCCCACTGGTCGATAGTGGATCCCCCCAGAGCACAGGGAATCAGTCCCATGGGCCTGCCTGTATTCTCCAGCAGGTGCCTGGCAAAGAAGAGTCCGGGTCCGGTTCCTCCAATGGGTATTTTGCCACTCATTGAGGCCCTTTTTTTGAATAACTCCATGGTGGACTCTATGGAGGTTCCCGAATTGCTGTTTAGTTCGTGAAAAGCCATGGCATATGCAGGTGCCTTTGCTTCAAAAATGCGGTGAATGGGACTTCGGGCAGTGCTCCACAGGTCGTCCATGTTCATCATCCAGATTTCCGGATTCACCAGGGTGTCAGGGGTGCGGCCTGCTCCCTGCATATTGGATTGCCCGGCAAGTATCCATACATCGCCCTCCTGAGGACAGGGATTGTACCCTCCAGGGACACCATGGGTATATTGTAGTGCAGGATCCTCCACATCCTGAATGTCGAAATATGCATCCAGATCCCTCATGGCAATCACCCGGATCCCTGTCTCTTCCAGGTAGTCCATGCATTGTGAAAAGAGCTCAGGATCAGTGTCTACCCAGGGATGAGCTATATCCGGCACGCCATGAAATTGTAATATAATTGCTTTCCCTGCTTCTGCCCGGTCGATGATGCTCTTGAAATGATCAAGGGTCCATTCCGGATAGGCATCGGCTGTGGTGGGGATTACCAACCGGTGATTTTTTTCGGGATCGTAGAGGGGTCCATTTGCGATCTTTCCGTAAGGGATCTCAGGCTGCATGCCCCGGCGGGCAAAACGGTAACCCATTTCTCTGATCTTCTCTATGGAGCCGGGAGCGAAGTGGTTCCCTGTATAGGCAAAGCTCACAGGTTTTGGTATCCCCTGTGAAGCCAGCGCAGAATCAACCAGGGCCAGGTTGCGATCCATCCGGTTGATGGCCTCTTCTGTATGGAGAGGTTCATGCGTCCAGGTATGGTTTCCAATTTCAAATCCCATCCGGTCAATTTCGGCCACCTCTTCCCAGGTAAGGAAGTGGGTTGTATCCCTCATCCAGGCATAGGATATAAAGAAGGTAGCTCCAAAACCTTTCTCCTGAAGCAATGGAGCCACGAATTCAAGATGGGAGGTGACTGCATCATCAAAAGTCAGGACCACCAGTTTTTGAGGAGGTTGCTCCGGTTTGCATCCTGTAAATCCTGTCCAGATCGCGATCAGAATAAAGATCCAGGACAATTTTGAAATTTTATAGCCTCTTATTTTCATTGGTTTAGTTGAATTGTAAAATGGTGTGTTCCGGAACCAACTTCCACAGGGTTATCACTACCCGGTAAATGTACCGTAGCCAGGGTATTGGGGGGAACGGTTATATGCCATTCGAACAGCTCTCCTGTTTTGGTCCATTCACTCTTAATTAAACCATAGGGGGAGCGGTGACTTGCTTTCACATAATCCAGGCCAGGCACCAGGGTAGGTTTCATTACAATCTTCTTAAAGCCGGGATTCAATGGATCGGGTTTAATTCCAGCCAGGTCTTCATACAACCATATCAGGAAATCGCCCAGCAACATCACATGATTGCCCGAGTTCATGGCTGGATCGGCTGTATTCCCGTTCCATAGTTCCCAGATGGTGGTTGCTCCGTTTTCAATCATATAGCCATATCCGGGATAATCGGTTTGCGTGTTTACTGTATAGGCCAGATCGGCCCTCCCAAATTTGGTAAGGATCCGGTTGAAATATTGTTGTCCGATCAAACCTGTGGTAATATGGGAATGATGTTCCACTTCAATTTTCTCCACCAGGTTATCAAAGGTGGTTTGCTCATATTCCCCGGGAACCAGATCGAAGGCGAGGGCGAGAATATTGACCGTGGCTGAGTTATTACTGTACCTGAGGGTTTCGGGATTGAAGAACTCCTTATTGAATGCCTTTTTCATCCTTGACGCGAGATCGTCGAAATATCTAACATCCTCAGTTTTTCCAAGTATCTCAGCATATCCCTTCATCAGCGTCAGATTGTGGTAGAAATAGGAGGTCCCCAGGTAGACTCCATCGGTCAGCCGTAAAGGATCTTTGGTATGAATCACCTTCGGATCGATGGGAGGAACACACCAGTCGCCATAAATATCCCGTGGCATCAGGTCGTCTTTCATATATTGATCGACCATGTAATCGACCCATTTTTTCATGGGGGTATAACTTTCGCCGATCACATCCTGGTCCCCGTATTGGTCGTAAATCATTTTCACCAATTGAATATGGGTTCCTGCCCAGGTGACGTTGTCGCCATAAAAGGGCCAGTATGCCGGGCAAACATCAGATATACTGCCACTCTCTTTCTGTCCGTCGAAGATGTCCACCAGCCATTTTTTATAGAGGTTGCTGATATCAAACATATAGGACTCTCCGCGCGATCCGGCCGCACGGTCGCCAAGCCAACCCTGTCGTTCATCCCGCTGAGGACAGTCAGTCGGTATGCTTCTGTAATTTCCGCGTATGCCCCATATGGCGTTTTTATATACCTGGTTGATCAGTGGGTCGGAACACTCAAATGTTCCGGTCAACGCCAGGTCATCATGTATCACCTTTCCTTCAATGGTCGACAGATCGGGTTCTCCCGGGTATCCGCTAAGCTCCACATACCTGAATCCATGAAATACAAAGCGGGGCTCAAAGGACTCCACGCCCTCACCTTTTGCCATATAGGTATCGGTTACCCTGGCTCCTCTGATATTGGCCAGGTAGAGGGAGCCATCCTCTTTCAGGGTTTCAGCAAAGCGCTGTTTGATGACGGTTCCCTCTTTAGCCTCCACTGAAAGCTTTGTCCAGCCCACTATATTTTGTCCCATATCGAAAATAAACACACCTGGTGCAGGATTGGACAGAGCTACGGGATGGATGGTCTCGGTGATCCTCATGGGCTCGATGGGCTGAGATGAAATTTCCGGGGAGGATGGTTCCACCAGCTCAACATCAAGCCAATCCGAATCATCATATCCGGTTTCGTTCCAGCCTGTAAGTTCCATACGGGCATCGTAAAATTCACCGTCATATTCATTGTTCTCCCTGATGGGGCCTCTGGTTGTGAGCTTCCATGATTCATCACTGACTATCTTCACTCTGGAGCCATCCTCATATTCGATCTCCATTTGCAGCAACAATTTTGGAAAACCATAAGTAAGGGTAGGAGTGGGTGCATCGATGCGGGGAGAGAAATAGCGGCCATTGCCCAGGATCACACCCACTGTATTTTCACCTTCTTTAAGCTGATCTGTTATATCATAAGTGACATAGTAGGAACGTTTGGGGTATTCCGACAAGGCAGGAGAGAGCACATGGTCACCCACCCGGCTTCCATTTAAATAGAGCTCATAAGTTCCCATGCCCACGATATAGGCCATGGCTCGTTTTACAGGTTTTCCGGTATTAAAATCCTTTCTTAGATAGCGGGCGGAGAGTATTCTATTTTCAATATCCGGTTGGTCAATTCCAAGGGCACGGTCCAGCCCGATCCAGGTGGCCTTCCAATCTTTCCTGTTAAGTAAGCCCATGCTGAATGTGGTTAACTTGCTCCAGGGGGAGGGCTGATCATTTACATCCCAGGTCCTTACTTTCCAGTACACCTCCGCACCGGAATAAAGGGGTTCTCCTTCATACGCTACCATATCAGATTGTGCGGAGATAATTTTCTCAGAATCCCAGAGATCTGCGCTTCCTTCAGACAGAAGGGAGGGATCGGTAGCTACCAGGACCCGGTATGCGGTCTGCTCAACACCCTGCTCCCCAGTCTTCATTTTCCATGCAAACCGAGGGTGCTTCCTGTCGATACCCAGGGGTTCGTCCCTACCTTCAGTTTGTAATTCCACAAGCTGTATGGATGGTATCTGACTGCAGGAGATCAAAAACACCAACAGAATAACTAAGGATCTTGAGTAATTCTTTTTTGCAAACATTTATTAGAGAGTTTTATAGGTTGATAACCCATAAAGATAGGCATTGAAGCAAATCAGATAAATACCCAATACGCGCTTTCGTTTGCACTTTTTGGATCAAAAAAAATAGGAGGATTAATGAAAAGAGATCTGGCAAATCACTAAAAGCGGAGTATATTTGGGGGAAGTAAGAAAAATCGCTCCCTAATGAAGAATATCACAAAGCTATTGCTTTTTAGCACCGCCCTTTTATTCAGTTGTGACAGCAACAGGGTTGAGAACAATCTATTTGAAAAATTTCAAAATCCTGCTGCAGAGGCCCGGCCCATGGTACGCTGGTGGTGGAATGGAAATGCAGTGGAAGCAGATGAAATAAAGCGTGAGCTTGCAGTGATGAAAAAGGCCGGTATCGGGGGGGTAGAGATCAATTCTATTGCCATGCCAACTAACGCAAAGAAGACGGAAGCCATCCCACTCCAGTGGGCCGGAAAGGAGTGGTGTAACATGGTGAAAGTTGCAAGTGAAGAGGCCAAAGAACTTGGAATGATCACCGACCTGATTGTAGGCTCTGGCTGGCCTTTTGGGGGCAGGTTTCTTAAGGAGGATGAGATCATGCAGCGTCTGGGTGTAAAAAAACAGAAGCTGAAAGCAAATAGCACTATAAATCTTGATGTTTTGGAGTATCTGACTTTTAAAAGCCACTATACACCCGGAACTGTTGTTTCCAAAGAGACCAGTGATGTGGAATTGATCTCGGTCAAGCTTATTCCCTTGGAGGTGAATTCTCTGGATGAAATCATCGATATCACCTCTGAGATCAAGGATAACAAATTGATTTACAAGGCGGATGATAAAGATTACGTAATGGTGTTTGTCTACAATGAACGTAACTTCAAATCGGTCTATCATGGTTCTCCGGGGGCAGATGGCCCGATTATGGATCACTATAAAGAAGAAGTGGTACTGAGCTATTTAAACAGGCTAAAAGCCATTGAAAAAGAGACAGGTTTGCCTCTTTCAGAACTTATCAGGGCTCTGTTTTGCGATAGCATTGAGCTTGGAGGATCTAACTGGACAGACGATATGAAAGAACAGTTTAAGGTCCGAAACGAGTATGATATTACACCCTACCTGCCTTTTGTGATCCAACCCAGCAGCGAGCCAAACAGGTATGAAACCTCCTCCGGCATGGCAGAAACCATTGAACGTGTCCAGTATGATTTTTACAATACTATCATCGGCGTTTTTCTGGAAAGGTTTACCATGCAATTTCAGGAATTCTGTACCGAGAATGGGGTGCTTTGTCGGTATCAGGCTTATGGAACACCTTACTATATGGGCCTGTTCCAGGGCAATATGATACCGGATATTCCGGAGAGTAACAACTGGATCTATTCGGGAGCAAGAGATGAAGCCGAAGCATCTGAATATACCTGGGTTCAGGGACATGGGTATTTGCTATGGAATAAAGCAGCCTCTTCGGGGGCTCACATCACGGGCCGGAACATTACAAGTTGTGAAGCCATCACCAACGTGCATGGGGTATTCAGAACATCGCTTGAGACAGTGAAGCAATCGGACGACATGAATTTTATAACGGGAATGAATCATGCAGTACTGCATGGCTATAACTATTCACCACCGGAGGCCGGTTTCCCGGGCTGGATTCGTTATGGAACCTATTTTAACGAGCAGAATACCTGGTGGAAATATTTTAATTATTGGGCAGATTACAACGCCAGGCTCTCCTCTGTATTTCAAAATACCAGTCCGACAGCTGACATCGCAGTCCTTGGTCGTCTTCGTGATTTCTGGGGAGAGGATGGCCCTATCCGGCATGTATTTAACATGAATCCATGGTACTACGCACGCCTCTGGGAACCTATTAGTAACCTGGGTAGTTCATGTGATTATATTCACCAGCCTGTTTTGGAGCAAGCAACTATTGAGGGTCAGCAATTGATTTGCGGTGAAATGAGCTATAAAGCTGTTATCCTCACCGATGTGGAGTCGCTTACTCCTGAAGCATCCGTAAAACTCGAAGCTTTTGCAAAGGCAGGTGGTAAAGTTGTATTTATTGGTAAAACTCCATATCGCTCACTTTCATTTGTGGATGCGGATAAAAATGACAACATCGTAAAAGATGCAATGAAGGGTGTTCTCAGTAATGAAAATGCAGTTAAAATAGCTGCACCTGAAGAGACCGCGGATTTCTTATCATGGACTAATGTGCTTATGAGAAAAGTCGAAATTGAACCGCAGGTAAAAATAGGCCATCCCGTAAGCCATCTCTATTTTATGAAACAATATTCAGGTGAGCAGGAGATCTTTTTCTTCTCCAATTCGGATAGAAAGAGTGCTGTGGAATTTGATGTGAATTTTGAAACAGGCAACAAAATTCCTTACATCTGGATACCGGCAACCGGTGAACGCTTTACCTTGCCATATAGGAAGCGAAATGAACTTCATTTGAGATTAGATGCTCTGGAGTCCGCCCTGATTGTTTACGACCCGGCAGACATTGATTTGCCGTCCTACCAATTTGCCAATGCCCCAACTGGCACGACTGCAATAGATGCATCCTGGGATGTGAAATTTGAACACATCAACGGTACGGTATTTAACCGGAAGATGGAGCAGTTAATCGATTTCAGGTCTTCGGATGATGAAGCCATAAGGAATTTTGCTGGCACGGTAACATATAGCGCCACCTTTGAAAATTCAGGCAATGTTAAATATATCAACCTCACAGAAGTAAATGAGGGGGTGAGCGAACTTGTCATTAACGGCCAGGCTGCTGGCATGAAATGGTATGGCAATCATTGTTATGATATTACCAAATTTGTTAAGCCAGGCACGAATGAGGTGGAGATTAAACTGACCAACACACTTGCAAATTATTGCAGCAGTTTGACAGATGATCCTGTTGCACAAACATGGACAGGGTTTTATAGTACTCTGGTTTCAGCTGGTTTAGAGGGAGTTGAATTAGGGGAGGATAAATGAAAAAAAATATTTCTTTCCCACATCCCAGGGTCCAGATAGCTGATGTAATCAGGAGGATATACAAGACTGGATTGACCACCACCACAGGAGGTAATATCTCCATCCGTGAGGAAAATGGTGATATCTGGGTGACCCCTGCCCGAATCGACAAGGGCTCATTGAATCAGAAAGATATTGTATGTGTAAAAAAGGATGGAACGATTATCGGACCTCACAATCCATCTTCAGAATTCACCTTTCATAAGGCCATTTATGATACCCGGCCTGATATTAAAGCTGTAATCCATGCACATTCGCCTGCACTGGTCTCATTCAGTATCGTCAGAAAAACTCCAAATATCAATATCATTCCCCAGGCCAGGCATATTTGTGGTCCCATTGGTTATGCGAATTATGCCATATCGGGCGGGGCAAAATTGGGTGAAGTAATCGCGGCTGAATTTAGTAAAGGGTTTAAGTCTGTAATCCTGGAAAATCATGGGGTTGTCCTTGGTGGAGTTGATCTGAATGATGCCTATGTGCGCTTTGAGACCCTTGAATTTGTAGCAGGAGCCATAATTAATGCCCGGACCATTGGTGAGCCAGTTTATACTTCAGATGAGCAAATTGAAGCATGGGAATCACAGATCCCGGCCGATTTGCCAGAAATGAATCATGCGGATCATTCACCAGATGAACGATCCATTCGTGAGAGCATCAGTGAACTGGTTCGCAGGGGCTGTGATCAGGGCCTGATGATAGGTTCTTCAGGAACGTTGTCTGTCAGGTGGAAGGAAGATGATTTCCTGATTACCCCGAGAAATGTCCCTCTTTGGGAGATTGGTGTGGAAGATGTGATCCAGGTGCGGGACGGGAAACGGGAACCCGGAAAGCTTCCCAGCCGGGCGCTCCATGTGCATGCCCGGATCTATAAGGAAAATCCGCATATTAACTCCATCATACAGGCCCAGCCACCTCATGTGATGGCCATTGGGGTTTCCACAGCCGAGTTGAATGTACGTGTCATCCCCGAGAGCTGGTTCTTCCTGAGAGATGTGCCAAAAGTTGAGTTTGGCAAGCAATATGATCAGACCGGGACCATAGCAAATTTTTTCTCTCCCACTGCACCTGCACTCATTATCAGGAATGACTCGATTATTGTTACCGGCGATAAGTTGATGCAAACTTTTGAGAGGTTAGAGATTGCAGAGTTTACAGCTCGTTTAATGATTATGGGAGAGACACTGGGGGAAATGGTACCAATGAACCAGGAGCAAATTGATGAAATGATAGATAAATTCGACTGAACCATGAGTAAACAAAACTATCCCATGGTGGTATCTGAAATGGATCATAAGGGGGTTTATAGAATCACAGCCCGGTTGCAGTAATGTGGTACTCCCCGGGATGCAGATCAAACTCACCAGAGTTAATTGTGGCTTGATCGGGGGTATATGTTTTTCCCGATCTGGTCTCCGTTATTGTCAGATGCCTGAATGTATCAGCTGATAGTTTCACCATGGCCACACTGTTCTCAGGAACTGTAAAATCAAATACAACTTGATCCTGACCCTCTTTTGACCAGCTGGAGATGATCTCCCCCTGGGGTGAAATATAGTTGCATTTCATAGAATCAAGACCTGGAGGAATGGAGGGTGACAGATGGAACCGCGCAAATCCGGGATAGGCAGGATCAGGCCTGATTCCCCCAAGCCATTGGTAGAGCCATTGGGATACAGACCCAAACATCGGATGACAGTTTGAATAGGTATTGTCACTCTCCTTCCAGGTCTCCCAGATGGTGGTGGCTCCACGGTCAATCATAAATCCCCATCCGGGGTAGGAAGTGGAATTTACCACATCAAAAACCGCATCGGAATGGCCCGCCCGGGAGAGAGCCTCCAGGGTATATTTGGTTCCGAAGATACCCGTAGACAGATGTCCCGAAGGTCCGTCCTCAAGGGCTGATAACAGAGAGTCCACGGCGGCCACTTTTTCATTTTCAGGCACGATATCGTGGTAGAGGAGCGTTGCGAATAGGGTTTGCCTGTTTATATTTCCTGTCACAGGCTGATCCCAGTAGAGGGCGGCTATCTTGCTTCTCAGATCCTCCGCCAGCTCCCTGTATGTGTTCATGCGCTCTGTGTCTCCCATAACACGGGCGAATTCTTCCATAATCTGAGCACATTGCAGGTAGTGTCCTGTGCCGGTTAACTCAACCGGAACAGGCTCAAGAGATTCATGATCGCTGAGGCCCTGGTCGACGATACCCCCCGGATGAATTCTGGCTGCCTTCTCCATCCACTGAATGTCCAGATCATACAACTCCCTGATGATTTCAGTGTCGTTATAATAGAGGTAGAGGTAATACTGAGTGGTTAAGAATGCCGATTCCCAGCTTAAGCCACAATACTTTATACCTACAAAAGGAGCTGTGTCCACAAATAAAGAATCATTGAGGGCATCGACCCAGTCGTAGATTGTTTTGCGATAGAACGACTGCATATCAAAATTGCAGATAAAGGATTCGCTTGTTGCATTCAGGTCCCCGCCATAACCGAATTTCTCCCTGGCAGCACAATCAGATTGAACACCTATAAGGTTCGAAAGAAAGGTTCTCTCTGAGGCATCCTGGATGGAATTAATCAAGTGGGAAGAGCAGGTAAAATGGTTCCTGTTTGCAACCCTGGAATTAAGAGCAATGCCCTGAATATCGGATATGTTCAGTTTGTTTTCCAGTCCGGTAATCTCCATGTACCTGTAAGTGTGGAAGGTAAACTCGGGATTGTACCATCTTTCACCTCCATCCCCAACAATATATGAATCGGTTTGCCATGCAGTGTCGGGAGCCCCTGGTCCTCCAACTCCTTTGCCCTTGATTTGTCCGCATACGGTGGTCATGGGATTCAGCTCTCCATGATCGTAAACGCGTTCTCCAAACCTGAAGGTGATGGTATCCCCCCTGTTTCCCCGGAGTTTGATTCGATAATCTCCCGTAAAATTCACCCCCATATCTACTATATACCTCTTGTCTCCCCGGGAGCTTATCTGAACCGGATCAATTGTATCAGTGGCCAGGATAGGAGGGAAGAAGGCTTTTTGCAAGACACCACCTGGGCTGGTACTTATGGCTGCGTTCTTCCAGTCAGAGGCATCGAACCCAGCTTGGTTCCACCCTGGTATTTCTCTTTTTGCATCATACACTTCACCCAGATAAATGCTGTTTCGGATCACCGGACCATAGGCATATTGCCAGGATTGATCGGTGACAATTTCAAGGGTAGGTCCGTCTTTCTGTTCGATAACGAGCCTGGCAATAAAAACCGGCCTACCAACCGGTAAACTGTTACGCAGGTTCCTACTACCCCACATGCGCATGGGCAGGGGGTTATAAAAACCATTACCCAGGCTTACACCCATGCAGTTTCCCCCATCCAGAATGGCGGAAGTAACATCATATTCGGAGTAGTAGATTCTTTTGCTGTAATCGGTCCAGGCGGGATCAAGTTGTAGATTCCCGATCCGGTTCCCGTTTAAGGTGGCCACATAGTATCCAGCAGCAGTGATATAAAGGGTAGCTGATTCAATCTTTTCCTCTATGTCAAATTCTCTGCGGAATATGGGCGAGGGATCATCTTCATAATAGAGCGAATCAACAACCGGCAACTCAACTCCATCTCCAATCCAGCTGGCACCGTCCAAATGTCCTTGTTGTGTTCCCGACTTGTCCGTTTGATGGACACACCCAAAGGCAGCCATATATATCAACAGCAATAGTTGAAGCTTAAACAGTTTTTTCATGTGGATATGTGTAAAACCAAACAGTAAGGTTAAATATATCATTAAATTCTACCGATTATAAAGTTCAATTTTTTTTTTGGAAACTCATGCTGAGTTGTCGAAGCCAAATAGTGCAAATAGAAGCTCCTTTTGTGCATTGACTCTATTCGCTGTCAAATATAACTTGGGATCGGTTTACGACAGCACCAAATCTTATGAAATACAGCAATATTCATGAAGATCAGAAGAAGGATCTTTCAACGACAATTTCTGCAAAAGACAGGGCCAGATTGCGCGAAATGGCCAAACGCT
>Ga0164315_10000522_pt1 | contig 26846 bp, 25 predicted proteins | sample GuaBasSedimGuay6_FD_113737 | JGI IMG/M metagenome (GOLD analysis project Ga0164315, IMG submission 113737) | Subseafloor sediment microbial communities from Guaymas Basin, Gulf of California, Mexico - Guay6, Core 4569-2, 0-3 cm | ecosystem: Environmental > Aquatic > Marine > Hydrothermal vents... | reverse complement strand
CTTCCTTAATATTTATATCTCTGGAACTAAGCATTTACTGGAATAGTTTACTTATTTTTGTAATAGAGGATGGCATTGTGAATAATACGACTTTATCATTTTCTTGTATCTGAGTATCTCCAAGGGCTATTATTCCTTCACTTCCTCTAACTATACCACCAATAATAACATCCTGTGGTAGTTTTAAATGTCGTATGGTTTTTTGTGTGATATAAGAACCCTTTTTTGCAATCAACTCTAAAACTTCAGCTTCGACACCACTAAGACATTTAATTAGAGAAACACTATCACCTAAAGTAAAATTTTCTACATAACTAGCAGCGATGAGTTTTTTATTGATAATCGTATCAATGCCAATATTTTGAGCCACATTGATAAAGTCAAGATTATCAACAAGAGCGATAGTACGACGTACTCCTAGCCGTTTGGCCATAAGGCATGTAAGAATGTTGGTTTCGGAATTACTAGTTACAGAAATAAAAGCATCCATAGAAGTAAGTCCTTCATCTTCTAAAAGCTCTAAATCACGAGCATCACCATTAAGAATTAATGTTTCATTTAAGGATTCACTCAAATCATAGCAGCGATTTTTATCAATTTCAATCAGCTTAATATTCATATCATGCTCCAAGCGTTGTGCTGTCAATCTTCCTATGCGTCCACCACCAGAAATCATTATATTTTTAATATCGAGTTTTACTCGACCACCCATCTTCATAATCTGATTTATACCTTCAGGCTTGGTGATAATATAGGCTAGATCGTTAGTGTTAAAGCGAAAATCACCTCTTGGTATAATAGTTTTTCCCTTTCTGTGAACGGCCACTGCTCTAAAGCTTAAATCTGTATGCTCTTCAGCAATTTCATTTAGTGATTTATTAATCACCATGGCGCGTTCATCAAGTTTCAACGAGAATAAGGACAGCTTACCCTGAGAGAAGTCAAAAATTTCATCAGCAGCAGATTGTTTAAGTAATTTAACAATTTCTTCAGAGGCAATATTTTCAGGACTGATTAAGTTATCTATTCCTAATTCACGAAAGAAGGCTTTATTTTCAGCACTAAGATTGTCAATATTCGACATGCGTGCAACTGTGCGTTTGGCTCCTAGCTTCTTTGCAATAAGTGCGGTTACCATATTTGGCTGCTCTTCATGCATTACTGAAATTACCAAGTCGGCTTTACCAACTTTAGCTTCGCGCAAAATCTCAACCTGAGTAGCATCTCCCACAATTGTCATCAAATCTAAGTGAGAATCAATATCTTCAATAAATTCCTTGCTAGGATTTATAATGGTTATATTATGATTTTGACCCGCCAATAATTTGGCGATATATTTCCCTAGCTCTCCGTCTCCTGCAATTATTATATCCATCTAATTTGTCTATTAGCAATATGCTAAATTAGTATTTTTTCTAAAGACAACGAATATATCTCTATAAAAAAAGTGTGAACTGTTTTGAGAAATCATAATTTTTCATCTTCTTTGTAACATTCTTCTTCGTTGTGGCGTCTTAAAGCTAGTAATCGATGATTTAATAAATGGAGTACATATTTTAATAGAAATAGTAAATAGACAATTATGAAAACAATATACACCAGCTTAATAATACTTACCTTTAGTATTAGCCTTTTTGCTCAGAATGAAGCAAGCTTAAGAATAGAAGATTTTAACCGCCTTGAGATAAGTCAACCACTTAATATATATCTTCATCAATCAGATAGTTCATATATTTTATTGCAGGGCAAGGATGTTGACGCAAGTAAAATAGAAGTGGATATTCAAGATGAAAAATTATTCTTGAATGTGAAGGGAAGTGCGAATATGAACTCCCAAATCCATATTTACACAAAAGATTTTCGGGAGATTGAAGTAAGCACTGCTTCTAATATTCATACTGAGGGTCAACTTAAAGGAGAACAGCTTAAGATAAAGGTAAGTGGAGCCTCGAATGTTAAACTAAATATTGATTATACTGCTCTGAATGTATTTATTACAGGTGCAAGTGATTTATGGGTTTTTGGACGTGCTGATACGCTAAACCTTGTATGTAGTGGAGCTAGCGATTTTGATTCCTACGGCACTAAAAATATTTTTTCTCGTGTGGAAGTTAGTGGTGCTAGTGACGTGAATGTAAATCCAGATAGCACGCTGATTGCCGAGTTAACCGGTGCTAGCGAACTGAGATTTAAAAAGGAACCCAAACAGAAATTTATAAAGGCTACGGGCTCTTCTGAATATAGTCGAAGCTCAAACACAAGAGATATTGTCGAGTATAATGGGATGAATGTTATAGAACATGGTGATACCACATTTATTGATCTAGGAAATGGCCGAACTGAAATTATTATTATCGATGGAGATGATGGCGTGAGTATTAATAGAAAACGTTCGAACCGCATCCGCTTTCGAGGAAATTGGGCAGGTATTGAGTTGGGTGTAAATGGGTATCTGACCCCATCAGGATCTATTAATATGCCTAAGGGTTATGAATTTCTAAACCTTAAATATGAAAAATCTACAAACTTTAATCTCAATTTTTTCCAGCAAAGTCTGAATTTAGCTAATAATCACTTTGGATTAGTTACAGGTTTGGGACTTAGATGGAATAATTATCGATTTGACAATAATATAGTTTTGGGTTCTGATTCAGCAGTAATCTACGGATTTCATGATACTGATCCAACTAAAATGTATAGTAAAAGTAAATTGACGGCATGGTACCTAACTTTACCTTTAATATTCGAATATCAAACTAATTCTAATCACAACTCTAAAAGTTTTCATATAGGTGTTGGTGTAATTGGTGGTGTTCGATTAGGTTCACATACCAAACAAGTATATTCTCTCGTGAGTGGAGGTGGAGAATTTAAACCAAAGAATTATGACAGCTTTCATCTACAACCATTTATTATTGATGCAACATTACGTATTGGTTGGGGTCCAATAAATCTATATGGAACGTACTCTATAATCAATATGTTTGTTAAAGACCAAGGGCCTGAATTGAGACCTTTTATGATAGGAATTATTTTACCATTTACATAAACACACACACAATTACCCTCCCTAGTTCTACATAATTTTAGTATGTATGAATCTGTGCAAAAACCCTGAATCGCATCCTGCTTTTCGGGGTTTGTTTTTAGTCACTATATTGAATTCACTTTAATAATTATTTTTCAAGCTAATGTCTTCATACTTTATATATTTGAATTAATAACAGGTTTCTCCATTTTTTGTATTTTCGCAATCAATGTCAACAAGAAAAAATCTTAAGGTAATTATTGTAGGTAGTGGTAATGTTGCAACACATTTAGCAAGAGCTATTGCACAATCAAAACATGAATTACGACAAGTTTTATCGCGAGACTTGTCGCGAGCAAAAGTCTTAGTAAACAATACAAATGTCCAAGCAATTCAAAGTGTATCTCATATTGACCCCACAGCAGATGTGGTGATTTTGGCATTAAAAGATGATGTTTTAAATACAGAATATATCAATCAATTTCCTAAGAAAATTATTCTTTGCCATACATCTGGCTCAGTTTCTATGGATGCATTGGCTGCCTTTCCAAATCATGGAATATTTTATCCTTTACAAACCTTTTCCAAACTAAAGGAAGTAGATTTTGCAGAGATTCCAATTTGCCTGGAAGCCAGCAATACTGAGGTAATGCAAACATTAAGTCTATTGGCTTCGAGCTTGAGTCCATTGGTTTATGAGGTAAATTCTAAACAGCGCAAAGCATTACATTTGGCTGCAGTATTTGCCTGTAATTTTACAAATTTGATGTATGATATTTCTGAGGATCTTTGCCAAAAGGCAGGAATGGACTTTGAAATATTGCGTCCATTAATTAGAGAAACAGCCGCTAAAGCACAAGAGCATTCACCAAATGAGGTGCAAACTGGACCGGCATCTCGCAATGATAAGAATATTATTAATAGACATATAAACCTATTGAATCAACATGTGGATTATCAAGAAATCTATCGTGTTTTGACCGATGAAATTATAAAAAGAAATGAAGAATTATAAGGCGAAACTAGGAAAAATAAACACCTTTATTTTTGATTTTGATGGAGTGCTTTCCGATGGAATGGTGCTACTGACTGAAGAGGGGCATTATTTAAGAAGAACCAGTGTAAAAGATGGTTATGCTATGCAGTTGGCTGTGAAAAAGGGGTATCGAATTGTTATTATTTCTGGAGCTCGTGCTGAGGGAATGCTCAAAAGATTATATGGCTTAAATATTAAGGATGTTTATCTTGGAGTCGATAATAAATTAAAGGTGTATCAAGAGGTAAAAGAGAAGTATGGTATTAGTGACGATGAAGTTATATATATGGGTGATGACATACCTGATTTTGAAGTGCTTCGTGCAGTTGGAGTAGCGACTTGCCCCGCCGATGCAGCTACTGAAATTAAAGAGATTGCTGATTATATTTCAGATAAGCGTGGAGGTGAAGGTTGTGCCCGTGATATAATTGAACAGGTGCTGAAATTACATAAACGTTGGATGAACAATGATGCCTATCAATGGTAATTAAGGAAATAGTATATTCCAAATAGCAAATTCCAAACCATGGTAATTTACCTTAAGTTTTTTCGCTGGCCCAATATATTGATTATAATTCTGACACAGGTATTATTGAAAACCATTGTCTTTGATTATATCTTTTGGGGGCTGGGGATTGGATATCCTATTTCGAATTTTTGGTTTATGCTTTTAGTTATTTCTACAGCCTTTGTGGCTATAGCCGGCTATATTGGGAATGATATTGCTGATATTGAAATTGATAAAATTAATCGCCCCGAGCGCCCTTTATGCTCAGGAAGTATTTCCATTTCTCAGGCTCAAACCTTGCAATTGTTTTTCGAACTTTTTGGACTTTTACTTGGATTCGCTGTTTCTTATCATATAGGGAATGTTAGCTTGGCTGGCATACATCTTTTAATCATTATTTTGATGAGGCTTTATGCCAAATCCTTGAAATGCAAGGGCCTTATTGGAAATATAGTTGTGGCGTTTAGCTCTGCAATGGTACCTGCTATCGTATGGATATTTGGGATATATGCATTAAGGGGAACGCTGTATGAAGTGAACTTTTATTTGTCAATGATTAATACAATTACTGCTTTTTATGTTGCTTTTGCTTTTTGGTTTACACTTATTCGTGAGATTATTAAAGACATTGAGGATCGAGCAGGAGATATTAAAAGCAATTGCCATACCCTAGCAGTACGTATGCCTCTTCAAAAATTAAAGTACTGGATAATTGGACTAAGCTTTATTGGCCTTATAGGAATATTAATTTTCCAATTTGTTTTGCTTAATAGCAGTGGCTTAAGCTCAAGATTACTGTTTATTGGCAGTTTTTCATCCATAGTTATAATTCTTGGCCTGTTGGTTATACCAAAATTAATTACAGCCAAGGAGTCTATTGATTTTCGTAAACTTGGAAACTACCTAAAGATAATTATATTAGCTGGTATACTGAATATCCTATTTTTACTAGCGTGGTAATTTTTTTGCTTGTGATCCCTTCAGAATGTGGAAGACATAAATTTTTAACCTACACACATATAGTAAACTAAAAGTCTAATAGCAGTATAAATACTCATTATGTGTTTATTGCCATGTTCTATTTAAACTTAAAAATTTCTATACTTTTCCTAACCATCATCATAAAAAACAAAGCATTTAATCACTCATTTTTTGTACTTTTGCCTCGCTATTTTAATTTAATCTAAATAAGTAGATAATGGCAAAAGATGAAGATAAGATTATTGGAGATGTTACTTCCAGTGATTATAAATATGGCTTTACCACTAATATTGAGATGGATTATATCCCCAAAGGATTAAGTGAGGATGTGGTGCGTTTGATTTCTCAAAAGAAGAATGAGCCGGAGTTTTTGCTAGAGTTTCGCTTAAAGGCCTATCGAAAATGGTTGACTATGGAGGAGCCCGATTGGGGTCACCTCAAAATACCTAAAATAGATTTTCAAGAAATTATTTTTTATGCAGCTCCAAAGAAAAAACCTGAATTGGAAAGTTTGGATGAAGTAGATCCGGAATTATTGGATACTTTTAATAAACTAGGGATCTCTTTGGAAGAGCAAAAAGTATTGTCTGGTGTAGCTGTGGATGCTGTTATTGATAGTGTTTCAGTAAAAACTACCTTTTCTGATACATTGGCCAAATATGGTATTATTTTTATGTCATTTAGTGAAGCTGTACAAGAACACCCAGAATTGATAAAAAAATATTTGGGCTCTGTTGTTCCCATTGGTGATAATTATTTTGCAGCTTTGAATTCTGCAGTTTTTAGCGATGGCTCATTTTGTTATATACCAAAAGGAGTGCGATGCCCTATGGAACTTTCAACATACTTTCGTATAAATGCAGCCAATACAGGTCAGTTTGAACGCACGCTTATCGTAGCTGATGAAGGCTCCTATGTGAGTTATCTAGAAGGTTGTACAGCGCCACAACGGGACGAAAATCAGCTACATGCAGCCATAGTAGAGATTATTACCCATAAAGATGCTGAGGTGAAATATTCTACTGTTCAGAATTGGTATCCTGGGAATAAAGAAGGCAAAGGTGGGATTTTTAACTTTGTAACCAAACGTGGAATGTGTGAAGGAGATCGTTCAAAAATTTCTTGGACTCAAGTGGAAACAGGCTCCGCGATTACTTGGAAATATCCCTCTTGTGTATTAAAAGGAGATTTTTCGGTAGGGGAGTTTTATTCAGTGGCCGTTACCAATAATTATCAGCAGGCTGATACAGGTTCTAAGATGATTCATTTGGGGAAAAACACAAAGAGTACAATTATTTCCAAAGGAATATCTGCTGGAAAAAGTCATAATAGTTATCGAGGATTAGTGAAAATTAATTCCAAGGCTGAGAACTCACGTAATTTTTCTCAATGTGATTCATTGCTTCTGGGCGATCGCTGTGGAGCACATACATTTCCTTATATAGAAACTAATAATCCTTCGTCCATTGTAGAGCATGAGGCTACCACATCAAAAATATCAGATGAACAATTGTTTTATTGTCAGCAAAGAGGAATATCCAATGAGAAGGCTATAGGTCTGATTGTAAATGGCTATGCCAAGGAGGTTCTAAATCAATTGCCCATGGAATTTGCTGCCGAGGCGCAGAAGTTATTGTCCATAAGTTTGGAAGGTAGTGTGGGATAGAGATAAATAAAATCCCCCTTGCCACACGCAAGCTAGCACACTCCCCCTTTTTTCAAAGGGGGACGAAGCACCAGCGAAGCCTGCCCACTTTGAAGAAGGTGGTGTGTTAGGGACTGTAAGGGAGGAAGATTGAAATTAAATACAGAAATTAAACGTCAGACTGAGTGATTTTATGATTTCGTAGTAGAACGGAGAAAACATAAAATTGTATCGAAGGCTGATAATGTAAAACAACAATATAATGTTACAAATAAAAAATCTACACGTTAGTATTAACGGAAAAGAAATCATAAAAGGATTAAATCTAGAAGTGAAAGCTGGGGAGGTTCATGCCATTATGGGCCCCAATGGAACTGGAAAGAGCACTTTAGCGTCGGTAATTGCTGGACGTGATATATTTGAAGTTACGGAAGGTGATATTAACTATATGGGTAAAAACCTTATGGACTTACCTGTTGAAGATCGTGCTCGTGAAGGGATTTTCTTGGGCTTTCAGTATCCTGTAGAAATCCCAGGTGTGAGTATGACCAATTTTATGCGTACTGCTTTAGACGAAATTCGTGAGTATCGTGGTGAGAAACCCATGACTGCTGGTGAATTTCTGAAGTATATGAAGGAGAAACAAAAGCTGGTTGAGCTCCAATCTAAACTTTCAGGGCGCTCGGTTAATGAGGGTTTTTCTGGTGGGGAGAAAAAGAAAAATGAGATCTTTCAAATGGCTATGCTGGAACCCAAATTATCATTCCTTGATGAAACCGATTCTGGACTGGATATTGACGCCCTTCGTATTGTGGCCAATGGCGTGAATAAGTTGAAGTCTTCTGAGAATGCTACTGTGGTAATTACTCACTACCAACGCCTGTTGGATTATATAGTTCCCGATTTTGTGCATATTATGTATAATGGTCGAATTGTGAAAACGGGTGGTAAAGACTTGGCAATTAAACTTGAGGAGAAGGGATATGACTGGATTAAGCAAGAATTAGGAGAAGAACTAAACTAATGAAAACAAAAGAAATAGCGGTAGAGTTAAAAAACGAATTGCTTAAACAATTTGAGCAGCATTTTGATGTGTTTGCTGGTGGTGATAGTGATTATGTGAAAGCTCGTCGGCAAAAGGCTATTGAGATATTCAGAGAAACAGGTTTTCCTTCCAGTAATTTAGAGAGTTGGCGAAAGACTGATTTACGCAAAGTATTGTCAAAAGATTATAATCTTGATTTGAGTCGTAAGCTTGAAAAAACAAATGTGCGGGATTTCTTTAGTTGCGAAATTAATCAGTTTGATACCGACCTCTATACTCAAGTAAATGGTTGGTGGGTTAAGGGAATGGATTTGCTGAAAGTTTATGATAACGGAACCATTGTTGGGTCCTTAAAAGCTGCCATGATTAAATACCCAGAACTCATTAAGCAGCATTATGGCAAATATGTGGTGAATGAAAAAAATGGCTTGATTGCTTTGAACTCTGCTTTTTTCAGCGATGGATATTTTATATACGTACCCGATGGCGTGGAGCAGGATCGTACTTTGCAGATGGTGAATATTATTAACTCATCCCAGCACGAATTTGTGAATACACGTAATTTGGTTGTTTTGGGTAAAAATGCTCATTTGAAATTGGTTCATTGTGACGATTCTATAGAATTTGAGAATAGTTTAATCAATACAGTTACCGAAGTATTTATGGATCAAGGTGCAAATCTTGAGTACTATAAATTGCAGAACAAGGATGAAGAGGCCGTAATTCTGACTAATAACTTCATTCATCAAGAGGCTGACACCAATTTTAGCAGCAATACAATTATACTCAATGGTAGTTTGGTTCGGAATGATACAAACGTATTATTAAATGGCCGTGGAGCAAATGCTGATGTAATGGGTCTATACCTAGTTGACGGCAAACAGTTTGTTGATAATCATGTTTATATCGACCATGCAGTTTCAAATTGTACGAGCAGTACGACCTTTAAAGGAATTGCAGATGATGAAGCGCGCTCAGTTTTTAATGGGCATGTTTTAGTTCGCCAAGATGCTCAACAAACCCTTGCATTTCAAAATAATCATAATATTCAGCTAACCAATACTGCGAAGATAGATACGCATCCTTTTTTAGAAATCTATGCTGATGATGTAAAATGTAGTCATGGAGCCACTGTGGGGCAGTTGGATGAGGAAGCAATGTTTTATATGATGCAACGCGGAATCTGTGAACGAAATGCAAAAATGCTATTGATGCTAGCTTTTGTAACGGAGATAGTAGATAAAATCAGTTTGCCAGCTTTGCGCAAGAATACTGATGAATTAGTACGCCGTCGTTTGAAGGGAGAACTTGCAGCATGTGATCAGTGCTCGATTCAATGTGCCGATCCAGATAAGCCTTTGGTGTTTGAGATTGATATGAGTGAGGTTTAAGGATTGTAAAACAGTCTTAAAGAAATATAGAATAGTAAATTTGCGTAATTCGCGATTAGAACTAAGTTTATGCTAGATATAGAAAAAGTAAGATCCGATTTTCCTACCCTTCACCAAAAGGTGCATAATTTACCATTGGTGTATTTAGACAATGGAGCAACAACCCAAAAGCCTCAAGTCGTTATTGACCGAGTACGTCGTTATTATGAAAATGAGAATAGCAATGTGCATCGTGGAGTGCATTATTTGAGTCAGGAAGCCACTAGCAGGCACGAGGAAGCTCGTGTTATTATTCAGGAATTTATTAATGCATCTCAGAGCAAAGAAATTATTTTTACTAAAGGAACTACAGAATCCATTAATATGGTGTCGGCAGGTTTTGCCAAGAAATTCTTAAACGAAGGTGATGAAATTATTGTGTCGGAGATGGAACACCATGCCAATATCGTACCTTGGCAAATTGCTTGTGAAGAGAAAGGAGCCATGCTTAAAGTAATTCCTATTTTCGACGATGGCTCTTTGGATATGGAAGCGTATAAAGATTTGCTTAGCGATAAAACCAAGATGGTAGCTATTGCACATATTTCCAATGTGATGGGAATTATCAACCCTATCAAAGAGCTTATTAATTTGGCCCATAAACGTAATATTCCAGTGTTGGTTGATGGAGCACAAGGGGTCACACATACAAAAGTTGATGTGCAAGACTTGGATTGTGATTTTTATGTGTTCTCTAGTCATAAACTTTTTGCTCCTATGGGAATAGGAGTGCTTTATGGTAAAGAAAGCTGGCTGGAGAAACTGCCTCCTTACCAATTTGGTGGTGAGATGATTAAACAGGTAAGTTTTGAGAAAACAACCTATAATGAATTGCCGTTTAAGTTCGAAGCTGGAACCCCAAATGTGGCTGGTGCTTTGGGTTTAGCTACAGCAATTGAATATATCAATGAGATTGGTATGGATGAGATTGAAGCATATGAAAATGATTTGTTAACGTATGCTACTGAAAAGCTATCGGAGATTGATGGGTTAAAGATTATTGGAACCCATGCTCAAAAAGTTTCTGTGATTTCGTTTGTTTTTGATGATATTCATCATTACGATGCTGGAACAATCCTTGATCAGTTGGGCATAGCTGTGCGTACAGGAAACCATTGTGCCCAACCTTTGATGAAACGATTTGGCGTTTCAGGAAGCATACGAGCAGCATTCGCTTTTTATAATACTCGTGAAGAAATAGATATTCTGATTGCAGCAATAAATCGCATGCGACAGATGTTTGCATAAATTGAAACTATATACAAGATGACAATACAAGAAAAAGCAAACGAGATTGTTGAGGAGTTTGAATTATTTGAAAACTGGCTCGATAAATACAATTATATTATTGAATTGGGAAAGGAGTTAGATGGTCTAGACGAGGATCATAAAACGCCAAAGTTTTTAATTAGTGGATGTCAGTCTCAAGTGTGGCTTACAGCAGAGCTTAAGGAGGGGAAGGTAAATTTTCAAGCCGATAGTGATGCCATTATTACCAAGGGGATAGTATATTTATTGATTCGAGTTTTAAGTGGGCAAAGTCCTAAGGATATTTTGGAATATGATTTGGAGTTTTTAGAGAAAATAGGATTGAAAGAACACCTGTCGCCCACACGCTCCAATGGTTTGAGCTCGATGATTAAGCAAATGAGACTTTATGCATTGGTATATAAGACAAAGCAAGAACAGCAATAGATATTAAAGAATATTAGAAATGAGTGAAGAGAAAAAGAAATTGACTCCTCCTGAGATGACAGAGCTGGAGACTGATATCATGAATGCCCTAAAAACCGTTTATGACCCTGAAATACCAGTTGATATCTACGAGTTGGGAATGGTATATGAAATCGAAGTTGATGCCGATGCTGTTGGTCATGTAGTGATGACTTTAACGAGTCCCAATTGTCCTGTGGCCGATTCTATAATTTTAGAAGTAGAAGAGCGTATTAAGATGGTTCCAGGGATTACTGATTCGGATGTAGTATTAACTTTTGAGCCACCTTGGACTAAAGAGATGATGACTGAAGAAGCTCAGTTGGAACTAGGGTATTTATAATGGATATAAAATTAGAGGAACTGTGAAAGTTTTAAAGCTTAGTATTACAGGTGTTGTTTTGATTACGAGCTTTTTTTTGGCTGTGAGTTGTGAATCGGACTCTATTCCTGATGAGCCTATTGAACTGGAAGGAATCGTTGAACAGTTGAAAGCCAATGGTCTTGAAAATATCGTTATTCCTCATCGTATTGATGATTTTGAACGTATGAAAATGGTTCAGCAAATGGGTTTTACAGCTTGGGAACTAGATTTAGTATTTTATACAGATAGTAGCAAATCCTATTTTTCAGTAAAGCATAATCAGGATTCTACACAAGCTCCTACTTTGAAAGAATACCTTGCGAAAGTTGACTTTGATGTACAAAAAAAGCTTTGGTTGGATATTAAAAATATAAACACAACAAATTTTACGGAAGTAAAATTGCAACTAGATTCCTTAGATGTTCTATATAAGTTAAAAGATGTCGCGATAATTGAAAGTGATAATAGAACAGTTCAAATGGCTTTATTAAGTGCTGAGAATTGGCATACTGCTTATTATTTGCCCTATTGGAACATTGTAAAATGGATTGATAATAATGATACTATAGCACAATTGAATTATGCTAATGAGCTCTCGCAACAGCTACAAGATCAAAAAAGCTCGTCTATTTCTTTCGATGTATTATGTTATCCGTTTGTGAAAGGATATTTGGAAAAAAAGATTTCGAAGAATATTGTTTACCATTGCTGGGACTTATCTTTAGATTTAGGAGACACGAATTTTATTGAAAAATATTTAGAACAACACTATGCAGCTGATTCAAGAATCAAAACAGTACTAATTCCGATTTAGACAAGAACTATTTACCTCGGCCAGTGGCTACAATTAGAAGAGTATAGAACATGATTTTAATATCTACTGCAATGGACATATTCTCAAGATAAAGGATGTCATATTTCAAGCGTTCAATCATTTCTTCCACCGTTGAAGCATAACCAAATTTCACCTGTCCCCATGAAGTAATACCAGGTTTTATTTTTAATAGTAATTTATAGTGTGGAGCACTTTCAGCAATTTGGTCTATAAAAAACTGCCTTTCGGGACGATAGCCTACTAAAGACATTTCACCTTTTAGAACAGTAAAGAATTGAGGAATTTCATCTAGTCTTACTTTTCTCATAAACTTACCAAATTTTGTAATCCTTGGGTCATCATCAGAGGAGAGTTGAGGGCCATTTTCTTCAGCATTTTGCACCATCGTGCGAAACTTTAACATCTTGAATGCTTTTCCTTGCAGTCCAATTCGCTCTTGAGAGTAAAACACTGGTCCTTTTGAACCCAATTTAATGCCAATAGCAGTAAAAAGAAATACAGGAGAAAGCAGGATAATTGCAATAATTGATACAAATATATCCATCAGCCTTTTGAGGACTACTTGCCATTGCGGCATGATTTCAGGGTAAATTTGTATTAAGGGGGCTTGAAAAATTGCTGTCATTTTCACTGACCCTAATAGGATATCATGCATATCGGGAATTACCTTTATGATGATCTTGCTTCGGCCTAGAATAGTAATAATTGATTTGATTTTGTCGTGCTCTGATGGGTCAATCGCCACAATAGCTTCTTCAATTGCATACTCATCTATGATTTTCACCGCATCCTTATAGCTGCCCATGTGAGTAGCATATTGCGACAATTTATAATCGGGGCTATCATTCACACTTAAAAAACCGATAATCTTATTTCCAGAAGAGCGAAATTGATTTTCAATATCAAGATAAATATCCGTTGCATTTCCATTTCCTCCAATAATCAGGGTATTGAAACCGATAATTTGATTATGGATTTTATAGGCTGTAAATGATGTTATGATAAATCGAAAAGTAGCTGTCAAAGTAAAATGAGAAAAGAACAGAACCATGATAAAATCAAACAGTTGAGAGTTCTCTTTAACATCGTCGTCGAGGATAAGCGAAAAGAAAATAATGGACACTCCAATAATTGAAGAAATAAATGTAAGCCCTAATTCTCGGATTCTTGATTTACGATAGATTCGATTGTATGTGCCAAGAATGGAATAAAATACCCACCAGGCAAGAGGGATGAATAGGACTCCATAGAAATACTTCTGATCACCAATAACAGACTGATATAAATTGTCAATATTGGTGTCAAAAGAGTATTTCCGATAAGCAAAAAACAGGGTCCATGCCAAAGCAGCCGCAAGGTAATCAGCGATTAAATACTTTATGGTCTGTAGAGTTGTATTCATTAAAAATGCATTAATTTGATATTATCTAGATAAATATCTGTAGTTGTATTTCCAGATTCTAGCTCTGATGTAAAAAACACTCTAAAGCTCCTCGCTTGAGGGTAATAGCTTACAAGCTCAGTAAAATTTACATATAGTTTCTTCCACCTTGGCCCAGGATTTACAACTAAATGGTTAACTATTGTAATCTTACCATCTGTTGCTTCTACAAACATTCCAATAGCAAAATGGTTGCTTGTATTTTTACAATGAATCTCCATTACAACAGCTTGACCTTGCTTTGGAAGTTCAAATTTGTCGCTTGACTGGCCTATATAAGTTTGGTGTCCAGCGTCTAAATGTATTTGACCTGAAAATGATCCTTCATAGACTTCTTGACTTGTTTTAATAATTTTTGTAGAAGTTCCTGCAACGGAGTCGATACTAATTCCACCTTCCTCAAAACCCTCTTGACCAATACTATTCCAAATAAATTTTGTGAGTGGATTGTATTCAGAATTAGGTTTTAGCACAATTTCTTCGCTAGGAACCAAATTTACTATTTCATTATCATAATTATAAAATGGGTTTATGGTTCGTGTGGCATCTATTCCGTTAAGTAATACTCCAAACCTCACTTCAAGATTTTGATTACCCTGTTTAAGAATAGGGATCTCGGCAGGGATTTGGTAAGCTCCTATTAGTTCGCTGTCAATATAAATCCAAGCGTCTGTAATTTTTACAGAATCAGTACCTTGGCCAGGATCAGTTTTAAAACCAACGGAATTAATACGTACAAAAGCAGGAATATCCTCATCAGGATTTATTATCTCGCAAGAAGCGATAAAAGAAAACAGAAAAAGTATAAGTAGTATAAGCTTTTGATTCATATAACTTGGTTTCTGTGCATATAAAAAAACAAACGATATTTTTGCAATATTATTCTATTCTGACATCGAGAAAAGTGCAAAAATCTTAAAAAAATGATTAGACTTCTTAATTATTTCTTAAAACCTTAAAATAATTCAGAAATTTAAGTGTATTTATGGAAGAGAAATGGTAGTAATAATTAGAATCGGTTGCCATATTTGAGCTTGCTAATGTTAACTCCTTGCCAATGTTCAAGCTTGTCAAGAATACTGAATGCTACTTCTAAAGCATTACTTCCATCCACTATGGATACGGAAGGAATTGTGTTGTTTGAGATTGATCTTTGGAAGCTTTCGAGCTCTGATTGCAGAGGGTCTAAATTTTTTGCTTTTAGACTAAGTGGACTTCTTTTATGTTGTCCATTTGAAGAGGACAGAATTTGCTGAACATTATTATTTGTAAAATCAATCAGAAAACTTCGGTCGTCTTGATATACCTGCATTATAGAGCTAGCCTCTTGAGCCATTTTACTACTTGTTAAATTAGCGATGCAACCATTGTCAAACTCAATATGTGCATTTACCATTTCCAAGTTGTTGTCAGTTATAATATGACCTCGTGCTTGAATTCTTTTTATCCCAGAATTAACAAGACTAAGTACAATATCTATGTCATGAATCATCATATCTAGTACTACATGCTGCTGCGAAATAGTTGAAGATAAAGGAAGTAAACGTCGAGCCTCAATATAACTAGGTTGATAAATATGTTTATGAGCTAAGGTAAATGCTGACTTAAAACGTTCCACATTTCCAATTTGAACTTTAACATCTGCTTCGAAAGCTAAATCAACCAATTTACGTGCCTCGGCTAGGCTACCCATTAATGGCCTATCGATAAAAACATGTCTCGATTTGCGAAGTGCACGCGAAGCCATCTCAAAATGAGGGACATCAGAGCTTGTAATATCAACAATGTCCGATTGATCAATAAGCTCATCGATTGATTTGAAATATGGAATCTGGTATTTTTGTTGAATTCGCTTTGTTTCGTTGATGTCAAAATCAAAAATTCCTGCAAATTCGAAGTCAGGGATTTTACGGATACGCTCAATATGCGATTGCCCGATTTCACCTCCACCAATAATACCAATCCTATGCATCTTTAAATAATTTTAGTAAAAATAGTGTAATTACTGCCTTAAAAATTGTATTAAATTTGCACTTAATTAAAGGGCTAATGTTAATAAAGAAAGAGTATAAATGATTGATACATATAAGCATAAAGGTTTAAGGCGTCGCTTGGTTGAGGAAGTTCGCTCTAAAGGCATTAGCAATGAGAGGGTTTTGGATGCGATTGGAAAAATACCGAGGCATTTCTTTATGGATTCATCATTTGAAACCTTTGCTTATCGTGATGTACCCTTTCCAATTGGTTCTGGTCAAACGATTTCGCAGCCTTATACTGTGGCTTTTCAATCTCAACTTCTTGATATAAAAAAAGGAGATAAGGTTTTAGAGGTAGGTACAGGCTCAGGTTATCAGGCAATTGTGCTATTGGAGCTAGGCGCTAAAGTATTCAGTATTGAACGACAGCGTAAGTTATATGAACGCACTCGCAAACTGATGAATGAGATGGGTTATTTGCCTAAGTTGTTTTATGGTGATGGTTATATAGGATTAGATTCATATGCTCCATTCGATAAAATAATAGTTACTGCAGGTGCTCCTGAAATCCCGAAAGATCTGTTGAAACAATTGAAAATAGGTGGAGTTATGGTAATACCAGTTGGTGGAGATGAAGGTCAAATAATGTATAGCGTAAAACGAATCTCAGAAATTGATTTTGAGAAGAAAAAGCATGGAGACTTTGCTTTTGTTCCAATGCTAAAGAATAAAGCTCGAGATTAGGAGTGACTGATAATAACTCTAATTTATGAAATTCGTGCATCCCAATCCATATAGAAATTTTGTAGGAACTCCTCCAAAAATGCATGGCGTCGTTTTGCTTCTTTTTTGCCAGTTTCCGTATTCATCTTGTCTCGAAGGGTCAATAGTTTTTCATAAAAGTGATTAATCGTTGGTGATGTGCTTGTTTTATAGGCCGCAAAAGAAGTATGGCAAATAGGTTTAATATTAGGGTCATAAATAGAGCGTTTCTTAGAACCTCCATAAGCAAATGTTCGAGCAATCCCAATGGCACCAATAGCATCTAATCGGTCAGCATCTTGTACAATTTCACCTTCTTTACTACTCATAGGCGTAGGTATGCCTTTGCCTTTAAAACTAATCTCTTTAACAATATCAAGAATAGCCGTCATCTGCTTGGTGTCAATATTGAAGCGTTCTAAAAATTCCTTTGCAACTTTTGGCCCAATAGTCTCATCTCCATCATGGAATTTATGATCGGCAATATCATGAAGTAAGGCCCCCATCTCCACAACAAATAGGTCCGAATGGCCCTCAATAGTGGCGATTTGTTTAGCTAATTTCCAAACCCTTTCAATGTGATACCAGTCGTGCCCAGTAGTTTCAGATGAAAATTGCTGTTGAATAAGACTCACCGTATGCTCAATAATCTCTTTATTTGTCATGCAAACAAAAATAGCAAAACTCAGTTAATTGAAGAGGTTTATCTGTATTAATTTTTTTTAATACCTTTGATACTTGAATAGTAATGGCTTTAATTTAATTGCAGGAGGTAATCATATTATGAAAATTTTACGATTTTATTATATTCTAAGTTTTTTATTGTTGATGTCGTTTGGGCTGAATGCACAAATTATTTCATTAGATAAGAATCCTGTAAAAGACTCTACAGAAGTTGTTAAAGAGGTTCAGGCATTTGATCTTGAAGAGGTAAATGCCGAACTATATATAACTGATGATTTAATTCTCCAATTAAGTAATAGTATTGATGCTCTTAATTACAGTGAACTTGAGTCGTCTTTTATTCAACAGTCTGTTATTCTTGAGCAAGAAGCACAAGATTTTAGAAGCTATAACCCTTTTAATCTATCCAAGTTCTTTTTGAATAATATTTTCTTGGTTTGGTCAAATTATCGTATTCAGTTTGAGAAATGGCAGAAAGAGATTGAAACTAATCAGAAAATGGTTTCAGATGGTATAAAACAATTGTCTGAAATTAAGCGAGATTGGAAACTTACTTACGCATCGATTGATGTACAAACGCATTCCAATTTAAATATTCATATTGTAAAGATTATTAATGAGTTGGATTCATTAAAGAAGAAATTTATTGTGCGTCAAAGCTATTTAATTCCTCTACAAACACGATTAGAGGATAAAGTATTTTTATGTGACCAGATTCTTAGTGAAACGGTTATTTTGCAAGAGAGCTTAAAAAGAAAGACTTTCTCTAAAACAGAAAGGTCGCTTTGGAATATTAATCTTGCCGAAGCATTCGAAGGTAGTATTTTTGATAAATTAACTAAGGCCTGGACCAATAATTATAAATCTGCTCGATATTATTTTTCTTCTGTTGGGTATTCAGCATTTGGGTTTATTCTCTGGTCTTTGTTGATTTCAGCTGTAGTTCTTCTGCTTAGGAAGCGATATTTAATGCTTAATTTAACCAGTGAAAAACCTGGGCATATTAATATAGAAAGGGTACTAATTAAGCAACCCTATTATGTTTTAACTGCTACTTTATTATTGCTATGGGTTTTAATGTTTCCGTTTATTCCATTGCTTTTGAGTGATGTTTTATCGATTGGTATCATTCTTTCTTTAAGCTTTATTCTGCGACCATTTATTGATAATGTTGGAAAAAGAGTTCTTAAGGTCTTATTATTATTGCTTTTCTTGAATATTTTCGAATTAGTTTTCTGGTATTTAGCTGATTTTGTCCGTTTATACCTGCTACTTGAAACAAGTATTGCTCTAGTTATTGTATTCCGATTTTTCCTAGAGTTTAATAAGAGAGAATCAACCAAAGAGAAAACACGAATTCTTGTTTTGGCACGAAAATTCATTCCTTTTCTTTTTGGTTTTTACGCTATTGCATTTATTGCAAATGTTTTTGGTTTTGTAAATCTTACGGTCATTCTCGCAAAAATAGGTATTCGCACGGTGGCGATGACTATGATAGCATATGGGTATTTAAGGATTTTTGAAACAATTAGTTCTGCTGGCTTAAGTATTATGGAAGCTAAATTCCCGAATTTTTCTATGCGTTATATTGATGTTATTCGAGAAAGAACACTTATGTTCATTAAAGCATCTGTATTATTATTATGGTTGCGATCCATATTGGCTATTTTAGAAGTGCGACAGGAGTTTCTGGATTGGGCAAAAGAGCTTCTTACCACAGAATTGCAGATTGGAAGCCTCTCAATTTCATTATCTAATATATTTTTGTTTATTATTATATTGTTTATTACATACGGTATTTCTGTCTTCACTAAAAAAATTATTGAGAAAGAGATATTGCAGAGCATTAAAATGCCACGTGGAGGTCCTGCGGCAATCTCAATGATATTGAGAATTTTCTTTGTATCCATAGGTGTTGTTTTTGCCATTTCGGCTGCAGGAATTGATATGGGAAAATTTGGAATGATTGCGGGTGCACTTGGTGTGGGTATAGGTTTTGGTTTACAGAATATTGTACAGAATTTTATTTCAGGCTTGATTCTTATCTTTGAGCGCCCAATTCAGGTTGGTGATACGGTTGAAGTAGATAGCCTTCTGGGAAAGGTGAAAGATATTGGCGTAAGAGCAAGTAATGTGGTTACATATGATGGTGCAGAGGTGGTTGTTCCAAATTCAAATCTGGTATCTAACAACTTGATAAATTGGACATTGTCAGATAGTCGTAAGCGAATAGAGTTAAATGTAGGAACTTCTTATGGGACTGACCCTAACGAAGTTTTGGAGATACTAAAAAAGGTTGCAGTAGCACATCCTAATGTTGTTAAAAAACCAGAGCCTTTAGCTTTATTTGATGGTTTCGGGGATAGCTCCCTTGATTTTAGGTTGCTTTTCTGGGTGAGTTTTGAGTTTGGTTTGGTAACCAAGAGCGATGTGGCTATTGGTATTTATAATCAGTTTGCAGAGAATAATATTGAAATTCCATTTCCTCAGGTTGATTTACATGTAAAAGATATCGTTGAAAAAAAGGAGGACATTCTTATTGCGAAAAAGAAGACTAAAGAAAAGTAGGATTATTTACTCTTCATCAAATTCCAAATCAATCTGGTATCGCTCGCCATATTCAATTGCTAAATCATAAAAATTTTGTAACTCATGATTTAGTGAGGCATTGCTTGATTTCAACAATGTATTGAAACGCTTATTATTATCTTCATCAGGATTTTCCATTTTTAGGATAGTAAGCATTTCACTAAAATCGGTTTCAATTACCTTATTGTAAGTCTTAAACAATGTTAGTGCAGCACGCTGTAATTCGGTTTCATTATTATAGATTTTTACCTTTTTAATATTGTTTGCATTCTCGTTGACAAATTGGCCTAAATTAAGATATGCCTCTTCAATGCTACGAATGGCCTCAATATAGTCATCATCATCAACTAAAGTATCATCTTCCTTAAATACTTGATCACTAGCAACTACCATTTGTTGCATACTCTCTTGAAATTGATTGTCGAAGTCAATCATGTCTTGAACTGGAAAATAAATCTCATCAAAGTATTTTACCGCTTCATCGTTGTTGCTTACACAACCATCCATGAAAAATGTAGTTGTCATGATTAAGAAAATTAGATATTTGTTCATATAGTAAAGGTCTAAAAAAACGATGGCGCTAAAATAATGATTTAATAGACACTATATAGATTCCAGAGATAAAACAATGATTCCAAATAAACTTAAGATTGTTTTGCAAATCACTTTCATGTATTTATCTATCCAATCGATATTTTTCAGGGAGTTGGTCAATATTTATAATGCCTTCTTTATAGATTCTATCAATAAATAGAGTTCTTAAAGCAATCGATACTCCCGTGGCATATCTTTTATGCCAAAAAGCGGTAGGCGTGGCAGATAGCCCTGTTGCTTCTACAGCAAATAACACCTCGCGTGTACTAATATCAAAAAATGTAATAAATACTGTGATAAACTCTTGCAAGTTTTTCTTGGCATTATTATTCTCATCCAGTGAGGCAACAATAACTACCATTCCTATACCTTGCTTTTCTTTCAGAACATATCCTTTTACTATTTTCTCTACATCTGTAAATGGAATGCAATAATTACTGTCAACAACAAAACTACTAAAGTTCATTTTTTTATAATTCTGAAAAACATCTGTTCCTTTAACCACACTTCGTTTATTCATCCATCTTTGCAGATGCTCAGCATCTATTGTGCTAAAGTATTTATTGAAATTTTCGGCATACTTATTAAGGATTTTCTCCCCTTTTCCTATGCTCTTAGAGTCCACTAACTTACTATATGAAATATCAAGCCCATAATACACCAAATCATCAGCACTATATATTTTTTGTGCCTGTGTTCCATAAAAACGAGCAGCAGTCAAATACATATTATTTCCCTTACGATAATTATTATCAGAACACCCCAATTCGCCAATACTATCATTATAAACAAATGCTTCGCTTTGCTTAAATGCCTCTTTCTTCGTTACACTAGAAGCGCCAGATGCTTGACCTTGATCTTTAGCATCATTAAAGATATCCTTATCTCCATTTTTATACTTGATGAAAAACACATCACTCTTTTCGATGGTGTAGATTGGGCCATCTGGATTTGAGAATTTCCTATACTCAATGGTGGTTTTCGTAATTTTGATTACTTTACTTTTAATCTCTTTTCCTGATTTTTCGAATATAATATCTTGACCAACTAATAGTGTTGTTGCTAGAAGCAATGCTAGTGTTAAAAATGTTTTCATCGGGTTTTTAAATAGTTATTTAGCAAGCAAATATATACAAATATATTTAAATATATAGATTCTATTGTAATTAGTTTTTGGGATAGAGCTTCTCGACGATTCATTACTTTTTCATGTCTTTTTAACTATAGTTCTGTCGTTTCCATATTATTTAAAACACTGATACAAACACTACTAAAAACACATATTTATCAAGGCTACTTAAATAAAATCAAGCTTAAAGCCATTACTGCAATTCCAGCAATTAGTCCATATATTGCAGCATGGGGCTTGCCATACTCTTTGGCAGTAGGCAGCAGCTCGTCCAATGAAATAAAAACCATAATACCTGCAATAATTGAGAATGTGGCACCAAGTGTTAAATCATTAAGATAGTTACGCAGTATTAAATAACCTATTACGCCGCCAACAGGCTCAGCCAAACCAGATGAAAAGGAATACCAAAAGGCTTTTTTACGACTATTTGTAGCATAAAATATTGGGATAGAGACTGCAATTCCTTCAGGTATATTATGAATGGCAATGGCAATAGTAATAGGTATGGCGATACTCATATCTGTAAGGCCTGCGGCAAATGTTGCCATACCTTCTGGAAAATTATGTATTCCAATAACCAAAGCTGTGAATAAGCCTGTGCGCATAAGCTTCTTCTTTTTATGAACTTCGTTCAACTCTTCCACAAAATGCACTTCGTGAGGATTTTCAGCAGACGGAACGAGTCGGTCAATCAAAGCTATAAATAGCATTCCCCCCATAAAACACAAAAAATTATAGAAGCTCCCAGTTCGTTCTCCATAATGGGCAATAAAACTATCCGACCCATGTGCATAAAGCTCTACAAATGAGATATAAATCATCACTCCAGCCGAAAACCCTAAAGCTATAGAAAGAAAGTTGGTATTTGTCTTCTTGGCAAAAAACGCCATAGCACTACCTATTCCCGTTGAGAGTCCTGCAATAAGAGTAAGGGTAAATGCAACTAAAAATGAGCCTGTGCTAAAGTCCATGGTTTATATTTTGAAAAGCAAAAGTAAGTAATTTTAATCCCCTGATAGGAATCGAATCACAATTAACAGCTCGTATTAATCCGTTCTTATTTGCATTTTTTAGGTAGTCTAATCTTTTGTCTTAATCATTAGTCTCTATTTCTTTTATAAGTTCATCAACACTTCGAACATCACCAAAAAACAATTGAATATTCTGTAAAGTACTTTCCAAAAGGTGATTACTCGTTGCAGTAGTTCCGTCCGACAATAGAGTTACCTCATAATCTAGCTGCATGGCATCTCTTATTGTTGATTCAACACATACATTGGCTGCAACACCAGCAATAATTAGTTGTGTACGATGTAAGGATTTGAGTTTATTTTGTAGTTCAGGAGGTGTGGATAGAAATGCACTATAGCGATTTTTGAATACAAGATGGTCTTGTATGGAATCAAAATCCATTCCTTGATATATTTCTGTTCCTTCACCTAAGTTTGTCATCTGCTTTAAGTGAGATTTGCTATGAAATAAGGAAAATAAACCGCCATCTGTTTGGTCTTGATCTATATTAATATTTTGCCGCACCCATATTATGGGTATTTTCTTAATACGACAAAACGCTACAAATTGATTAATTCTAGTAATTACTTTTTCAATCTCTGGCAAGCCACCATTGGTAGAAGAACATGAAAAGTTCTGCATATCAATAATTACGAAAGCAGCTGATGAAGATTCAAAATGAAACTTATAGGTAGAAATTTCTGAAGGAGATTTTTTGGTTTTATTCTTCATAGAACGAAGGTAGTCAAAATCATTTGAATCAGAGTCGTTCGTTATCTCTGAGGAACAAGATAGTATGAAAATAATTGAAATAATGGTAACTATTTTTAGCATTTCAAGGTATATTAAGGGCTTTGCTTTTGCCATTAGTAAATGGTTTAACCCTACAAAGCTAAACAAAAATAACCCCTAATCAAAACTGAAACTGTGATATTCTCTCAAGATAGCGTAATGGAAGGCAATAAAATCAATAGCTATATGATCTTGTAACAGCGGGGGCGGAGATAAAGCTAAATGCTTCCAACAAACAATAAGCCCTTAAAAACATTGTTTTTAAGGGCTATATTTGATAGATTATTACTTTGATAGCACAAACCTAAATGGAATAGTAAACTCAAAATCAACGTTCTCACCATCCTTCTCAGCAGGGATCCAATTTGGCATGATTGAAACTACTCGTAGGGCTTCTGCATCAATCTCAGGACTAACACCTCGCAACACCTTCAAATCTTTCAAGCTGCCATCTTTACTAACTATAAAACTTACATACACCATCCCTTGAAGGGTGTCTTTCTTTGCAATTTCTGGGTAAACAGTATTTTCTGCAATAAAAGAAATCCTTGCTTGGTCTCCTCCTGGATAAGATGGATATACATCTACCTCAGGCACTTCTTTACTTACCATATTCGTTTTAGGTATAGCCTTGGATTCTATTTGTTTTTTAGAATCTGTTAATGAAGTTTCTGATTTGCTCTCTGAATTTGATATTCCATTATCACATGCTTGAAATACAAATATCATGGATGAAAGTATAAATATCATCCCAATTAAACGAATTGTTAACCTTTCTTTGTTATTACTTTTTGTCATCATAATGAATCTAGATTTAGTTAGTGAATTATTAAAATTATTGCCAATAGCCATATTTCTTAGTGGTCCATTCTCTAAAAGCACCTTATAATAATGCTCAACATCTGTATTTTGTCCTATAATTACTTGATCCACGTAAAACTCGTGAGTTGCTGACAATTCTTTTTTCAATAAAAGGATAATTGGATTAAACCAAAGTAATGCGTTAAGAATCTCAAAATAAATAATATCAATACTATGTTTTTGGTTTACATGAATTATTTCATGCTCAATAATGAGCCTCATATTTTTTCTCTGAGTCGCTGGAATAAAAATGGAGCTAAAAAATGAAAAAGCCTGATGTTCATCGCTAATAATAAAAATATTGTCCTCCTTTATGGCATTCTGTCTCAAACGAAATACGCTATTTATTCTTAATACTAGCAACACTAATAGTACAAGGCTGATGGAACTATAAATAATAAATGGAAGACTATCGTAACTATAAATAATCATATTATCAGCAGACTCAAATCCTACGACATGAACTGTGTCCAAAACTTGATTATAGACCACACTTTTCTTTATAGGGTTAGCACCCATATTTATTTGATTGGCAAAAGGAATAAGTAAACTAAGAATTGGTATAAGTAGAATCATGGCTCTTCGCATTTGGAATCGCTTTGATTTTCTAAACATTATGAAATAACCTAAAGTAAAAATAGCACTAATCAATATGGATTGAACTAAATATGTAATCATGACTCCTTTTGTTTTTTAGTATTAATAATCTGCTCCTCCATTAGTTGTTTTATCTCTTGCATTTCTTCAAGGCTTAAGTCCTCTTCTTTTGAGAAAAAGGAAACAAGGTTTTTATAGGATTGGTTAAAATACCCCTCAACCATGATTTTCAATTTGGAAGATTTATAGTCGTTTAGCTCAATTAATGGAAAGTACTGATGAGTTTTTCCGAAGGAAACATGTGAAACAAACTTTTTCTTTTCCAGTATTCTAATAATCGTTGATACCGTATTATAAGCTGGTTTCGGAGTTTTCATTTGCTCTATTATCTCTTTAACAAATGCTTTTTCAAGTTGCCATAGGATTTGCATTATCTGCTCTTCTGCTCTTGTGAGTTCCATTTTATATAATTTTAATAATGCAAACATACAACTAATACTTTAGTTATACAACTAATAACTTAGTTATAGAATCAGTAATATGGGTATATCACTAATATACTGTTAGATACACTAAGAAAAATATTTTCATTTTTCTCACTCTAGAACAGCTATTGGAGGATTGATTCTGTGATATTCTGAAGATAGAGTAATGGAGGGCTATAAATCCGATAGCTATTGGAACGCGTACTAGCTGAGGTTACTATCCAGTAGAGTGGCTATGACATATCTATGTATGCTGTTTTATTCTTTCTTGAATCTCCAATTTAGGTTTCCTTTTTCATCAGTTTTTACATTTTGATCGATAGGATTAAATTGAGCTCCTCCATTATTTTTTAAGAAACTTACAAGCCATATCTGTAAGGCACTAATAAATTTCATTTTTTCTTTAACAACCTCTGGTTTTAATACTATGTTAGTTTCTTGATATGAGAAAGCTATACTTGGATAAATAATTCCATCTATGTCATCTTGCATAGGATAACCAGGTATTTTATTAAATGCTCTATCAGCAAAGTAATTACTCAGCATATACTGATTATCCTCCTTAATATCCCATCTTGCAAATGCATCTGCAAAGAACATTAGCTGTTCATAATAAGTATCATTACCAATTTTATCTCTAAGCTTTTGATTTGTTTCTCTTATGTGATCAAGCTGGATTTTTTCTGATTTGAAATTTACTTCATCATAAAAGGATTTAAAATATTTTTCTGAGTGAGGTATTTCAACTAGTTTTAGGGGAGTTTCAAATTTCCAAACCCCAACAGAGAGCATGGTTGAACTAGCATCTTCAAATACATTTCCTTTTGTAATAGCCTCTGTACAAGCAGTCGGAAGCTTTAGTGCTCCATAAAACATTGATTCCTTTGGTTTATTAACTCTACCAAATTTTTCTATTAAATCCAGCTTATCTTCAGGTATATATGAAATATCAGTAATATTCTCATGAGGGTAATTATAGGTATCCGCTATATGCCTCGCACGATATACCACATTAATTCCGCCCCACTGCTGTTGTCTAAAGAAAAATTTAGAATTTGTAAAATCAACTATAGGAAATAGTAATAATGGAAAATGTTTATTACACTCTTCAACTAGGCTTTCATAGTCATACTCACCCAATCTATCTGGAATCGTTTTCATGAACTCATATGTTTTCATAACGCTATAATTTTGCACTCAGTTAAATGGCATACAACTAGTGGAAATTAGAAACCCTATTTTATATATCCCTTCTGGTCATAGTTAAGCAAGTGCGCTACAGAGTACCATATCAATGCAATATATAAAACAGGGTTTTGCTTTTGCCATTAGTAAAT
>Ga0164315_10000521_pt1 | contig 26851 bp, 19 predicted proteins | sample GuaBasSedimGuay6_FD_113737 | JGI IMG/M metagenome (GOLD analysis project Ga0164315, IMG submission 113737) | Subseafloor sediment microbial communities from Guaymas Basin, Gulf of California, Mexico - Guay6, Core 4569-2, 0-3 cm | ecosystem: Environmental > Aquatic > Marine > Hydrothermal vents... | reverse complement strand
CCCCAAAGCTATCTAGTAGGTGGCAAGAATTACAAGATATTGTGTCATTTACTGAGAGTCTTTTATCTAAGTATAATTTCTTACCAAGTGCGATGAGTTTTTTTTTTTTGTTTATATCTATAACACTATGGTCAATAGGTTCAAAATAATCTTTTATATCAACCATGTCGGCCTTACTTAATAGCGTATTACGACCTTGCCCTCGACCATGACCTTGCCCTCGAGCATAACCTTGCCCTCGACCTCGTTGCGAATAAGAGTTCTGTGAAAGTCCTAATAAAAAAACACCAATAATGGCCAACTTACTATAATAATTCATTTTTACATTTTTCCTTTTGTCAGAGATAAGAAAATTAAGATGTTATATAATGTTTTTTTTATAACGATATGAAAAGATATTATTGTTGCTGTTGGTTGTAATCTTTTTGCAGCTAATATTTATTTTTTGATGTTATAATCTCTCACCATTTTTTAGTAGAATTCACCACTGCGGATTTTCTTGCCAAACCATCTCCTATAGTGGTGAGTTGCCCTTATTTTTATTCTATTTCTCTCAATATATAAAGTGGCAGCTGCAGCAAAGTTACACCTCATATATCCACAATTAAAAATATAATCCTTTATTTTGGTCCCACTCGCTGAAGCGCCACCTTCGTTGAGATTTAATTTATAAAGGGAGGCGATATCCTTTCCTGGTAATATTGGAGCTGCTTTAGAATCATTATTAAAGTTTACTACATAGAGTTCCTTCGTTCGGCAATCTTCAATGATCGATTGGTTTTGTTTCGCCGAGAAATTGAGAGGTCTACTAGGCTTAAATTTATCTAATATATTTGCCGTTTTAGAAATTGATACTTTACTACCGTGAATTAATATATATCTTTGATCGCTTCTCCTCCTATGAAATGAAATCCCCATTCCAATGGTCATCTGAATTTTAAAAAGTTCTTTAGGATTTTTAGGATCTCTAACATCATAAAATTGAATATAGTCTGGACCGCTGGTTTTGTAGGCCTGATTAGGAACGGCCAATACATCTCCCGCAACTGATATTCCACCTGGATGCCAAAGATTTCCTTTTCCAATAATCATTTTTTTTACAACTCTGCCTCTGTTTATAACAAATAGATGCGCCTCTTTTCTTTTGAAATCACCTCCAGAGATAATAAAATTATTTGATCCCTTTAATTTTGCTATTCCTTGAAAGTGATTATCTAAACCAAGAGTGTTTTTATTAAATAAACTCATTCTATAATTTTGACTATGAAATACTCTCGAATTGACGTTGAAATCATAATACCTTCTGGGCCTTTTTCTCATTCTGTCTAAACTCTTTTGTATATTATTTGCACATTGAGAGTAAGAGTGGCTTTTAAATCCATATGACTTTTTAGGTACAGTAGGTTTCTTTTTTTGCCAAGGCCATCTTATAGGTCTAGGTCGCTTCGATCCTCTTGAGGAAGTCTCAAATGAAAGAAGAGATAAAATTAAAAGTATATAAATATTCATTAGGAAGTTCTCCTTAAATTAATGGCCTTGCATTTTTAAATATGTTTCAAGTCCAGATGGAAGGGTCCCTTCTTTTTGGAGCTTTTTTATTAACTTAGAACTATTTTTAGGGTCAATCTCAAAGTAAGTTGAAATAATGGATCTCGAAATATTCTCATTATTAATATTATTAATAATATCTATTGTTTCCGCCTGAATAAGAGAGTCATTTTCTTTACTTGCGTGTAGATAAGTTGCAAATATTTGTGATGAGGATTTAATTCCGGTTTTAAGTGCTGATTCACTTTTATCGATTAACAAAATAGTGCTATTGGTGAATTTTTGTAATTCATTTAAAGCAATTTTTCTTACTTGATCTTCTTTTCCTTTTATTTGGGCCATTTTCATAAATAGCATCCCTTTGACTCTTGTTGGGATATGATCTCTATAATTTGTAATTAGCTTTGATATTTCATCTAGCGATTCATCAGGATTCTTTGATATTTTTTCATCTAGAGTAATTTCTGCTTTATCAAGATTATCAGCGTCTAGTGACGTTGATAAAGAGTTATTTAGGATATAAGAGATTAATTCTTCAGATATTTTAACTTGAGTAAGGTCAAGACCAAACTTCTTTTGAAATAAATTTAGGGGCGATTTTATCTCTTTTGGTGATAGGGTATCTTTTGTTGCCTCACGAGGGACAGAAGTCTCAATAACTTCCTCACTAGATTGGTCCTGTGACTTCTCTAGTATGGATGAAGTCGAACTTTCTTGTGGGGAATCCTTTGAGAAATCAAAAGAAATAAAGAAAACACCTGCTATTATAAAAATAAGCAAAATTATAATATATTTGGCCATGAATTCTTTCCTCGATCTATTTTATTTATTAGTAAGATAATTTCTTCCTAAATATTATCGGAGATATTATTTTTTTTAAAAATTAATTATGGAAAAGCGATAATAAAAAGTATATTGAGGTGGTACTTATTTGTTATTACGAGTATTAGGAATAACAATATTTATTGAATTAAATTAAATCTTGAGGAGCATCTTATGAAGATCAAAGCTGCCGTTGCCTGGGGCCCAAACCTACCGCTTAAAATTGAAGAAGTTGATTTGGAAGGGCCAAAAAAGGGCGAAGTGTTGATAAAAGTAATAGCTTCTGGTGTTTGTCATACAGATGCTTACACTCTTTCAGGAGAAGATCCAGAAGGTTTATTTCCTGTGATATTAGGACATGAAGGAGGTGGAATTGTAACTGAAATTGGCGAGGGAGTCACAACTTTAAAAGTAGGTGATCATGTGATTCCACTTTACACTCCAGAGTGTGGCCAATGTAAATTTTGTAAATCAGGAAAAACCAATCTTTGTCAAAAAATAAGAGAAACTCAAGGTCGGGGGCTTATGCCTGATGGGACGAGCAGGTTTTCAAAAGATGGCCAACTTATCTATCACTATATGGGCACATCTACTTTCGCTGAGTACACTGTAGTTGCTGAAATTTCTTTGGCCAAAATAAGTAAAGATGCCCCACTAGAAAAAGTATGTCTGCTCGGTTGTGGCGTTACAACGGGAATTGGCGCCGTTTTTAATACAGCTAAAGTGGAAAAAGGTGCAACTGTTGCAGTCTTTGGTCTCGGTGGTATAGGACTATCGGTGGTTCAAGGTGCTAAAATGGCAAATGCAGGGAGAATTATTTGTATTGATATTAATGAAGATAAATTTAAAATGGCCAAAAAGTTTGGAGCAACTGATGTAATTAATCCAAAAAACTTTGACAGGCCCATTCAAGAGGTTATTTGTGACTTAACAGAAGGTGGGGTTGATTATTCTTTTGAATGTATTGGAAATGTCGATGTGATGAGGTCCGCGCTTGAATGTTGTCATAAAGGTTGGGGGGAATCAATTATCATTGGTGTTGCAGGATCAGGAAAAGAAATAAGTACTAAACCTTTTCAACTGGTTACCGGAAGAGTGTGGCGAGGAACTGCTTTTGGTGGAGTTAAAGGTCGCAGCGAACTTCCAGGATACGTAGATAAGTATATGTTGGGTGAAATAAATCTAGATGACCTGATAACTTTTAAACTCCCGCTAGAAGAAATCAATAAAGCTTTCGATTATATGCACGCAGGAAAAAGTATTAGAACGGTTCTTGATTTTGGCCATAAAGTTGATGAGGAGAAGCTATGATTTACATATTACGCATTATAATTTTAGGGCTCTATTTAGGACTCACAGGTCTTATGGGGATTATCATCTCCCTCCTTAGGCCTTTTAATCCAAGTAATCCTTACGCCTTCGCCAGACTTCTCACCATATTTGGTTTTAAGCTTGGGGGTTGTAAATTTAAAATAAAAAATAAAAGTGGATTAATAAAACACAAGCCTTGTCTCTATATTTCAAATCATCAATCTCTCTTTGATGTTATTACCTGTGGTGCCATGGTCACGCCAAGAACGGTGAGCGTGGGGAAAAAAAGTTTAAGGTGGATACCTTTTTTTGGTCAATTTTACTGGCTTTCAGGAAATATCCTAATCGATAGATCAAATAAAAAAAAGGCCTTAAAAAGTATGGACGTGGTCACTAAATCTCTAAGAGAAAAAAATATTTCAGTTTGGATATTTCCTGAGGGAACACGAAGTAAAGGACAAGGCCTTCTTAAATTTAAAAAAGGTGCCTTTTATACCGCCATAAATGCCCAGGTTCAGATTGTTCCCATTGTGATTAGCTCTTATGATAAATTTTTAGATTTAAGAAAACTAAATGCGGGAAATATTGTGGCCGAGGTTTTAGATCCGATAGAAACTAAGGGTAAAACTCTTGAAGATATTAACGATCTTTTAAATGAGTGCTACCTAAAAATGAATGATTGTTTTAATAAGCTAAATGATGAGTTAGCGAAGAAAGAAAGGCCTCTCTAACGAGAGGCCATAAATTATTTTTCGCTACAAAAACATTTATAAACCAGACCCGCAAGTATCGCTCCTACTATTGGGGCCACCCAAAAGAGCCATAATTGTGAAATCGATGCGCCTCCAGCAAAAATTGCAACACCTGTTGATCTAGCAGGATTCACAGAAGTATTAGTTACCGGAATACTAATTAAATGAATTAGAGTAAGACCTAAACCAATGGCGATTGGAGCAAAACCTGCAGGTGCTCTTTTATCCGTTGAACCTAAAATGATCATTAAAAACATAAAAGTCATCACCACTTCACAAACAAGAGCTGCAATCATGGAATATCCACCAGGTGAGCTGGCGCCAAATCCATTGGTAGCAAAGCCGGCGGTTACATCAAATCCCGCTTGTCCGCTGGCAATTACATATAAAATCGCAGCACCGGCAATACCTCCTAAAACTTGGGAGGTTATATAAGGAACGAGTTCTTTTGCCTCAAACCTTCCACCGGCCCAAAGTCCTAAGGAAACAGCAGGGTTTAAGTGACATCCTGAAATATGCCCAATAGCGAAGGCCATGGTGAGAACTGTTAGTCCAAAAGCAAAAGAGACTCCTAAGAGTCCAATACCAACTTCTGGAAAGGACGCTGCCAGAACAGCACTTCCACAACCACCAAGAACCAGCCAAAAGGTTCCCATAAATTCTGCACCCATTTTCTTTAAATCCATTTAATTCTCCTTAAATTTTATACTTAGTTAATTTTAATATTGTACGGGTTATATGCAAAAAAATTCAGGAAATTAAGCAATAGACCGAGGGGTATAGTCAGTTAAGCTGAAGGAGAAGGAAATGAAGATTTTATTAACATGGTTGTTTATTTTTTCGACAACATCTGTTTATGCCTTAGATAAGCAACTGCTTAAGGAGGCAAGGCAGGCAATTAATGTATTAAAATCAGCAGATCCAAATCTAAAGAGTGTCTTTAGTAGTGCCCATGCCTACGCCGTTTTACCAAATGTTGGGCAAGGGGGATTTATAGTAAGTGTTATTCATGGAAACGGCATTGTCTTTAAGGGAGGTAGTCCAATTGGCTCAACCGAGATGAAGCAGGGATCAGTGGGGTTCTCCATCGGTGGGAAATCTTTTATTGAAGTGATCTTTTTCCAAAATTCTCAGTCCCTTAAAAACTTTACTGAGGGAAATGCCAAGTTTACCGCGGGCTCGAGTCTCTATAATTTAGTTAAAGGAAAGCCTCAAAAGGTAAAATATAAAGAAGGAATGGCAGTTGTAACCATGGTTAAAGGTGGGCTTATGTTAGATACCAGTATTGGCGGGCAGGATTTTGACTATAAAGCAAAGTGATATTCATCAAAGATAATTAATTTCAAGCCCTGTATGAACTATTCCCTTGGAGATGAAATATTTTCCTGTGAAGAGATTATCTCCAAGTATTTTTTTTTCAAACTCTCTTTTTGCCCGAATTTTAAAAGTTTTATCTTTAGAATTAATTTCCACAATCTGTGCATGTTCAAAGTAGAAAAAACTCTTGGTGAGAGGGTATACTGCCTTAAAAAAACATTCTTTGGCAGAGTATGCCAAGGTAACAAACTCCTGGATATCTCCAAAAATTAATTCTTTTTCTTTATCAAATAAAATATTATTTATCATCTCCCTCGCCAAACTTGGAGAAACGATAAACTCACAGTCATGTCCTATGGATTTGATACTTTTATCAATTGAAATTGCTACTGAGATAAAATTTTTGCTATGGGTGATGGAGCCAACTGTATTTTTGGGCCATATAGGCGTTCGATCCTCATTTGATAAAATATGATCAACCTCTATGCCTTTAGAGGCCAAGGCCTTAATGGCACAAAAACGTCCCGCAATGTATTCGGCCTTTCTTGAATCAGAAAAACGTCCATGTATTGGTTCTAAACTTGGATAGTTTTTTAAAACGGCGTCGGTATTAAAAAAGGCCGAGAGATGTTTAATTTTATCTGAAAAAATGGGTGGTGGTTTTACCCAGTTAAAATCCATACAATATGGCCCCTAAATTTAAGGCAGTCTGCTTTATTGGATGGGTTTAAATCACATAATGAAAGGGAAAATAAAGGTTTTTATTTAGTTTGATGTATTTTAAACAGGGTATTGTGATCTATATGGCCAAGTTCATTTTCAATAATTAAGTATAGGTGGGGTTTTTCTAGGAATTGGACTACTGTCCCAGGTGATTCTAGTTAGTTACCAGATAAGTATTTACAATTTATTGATTTAACGCTACGAAAGAAGGTCTTATGCGAGGCAATTCATTTGGTAAATTATTTTCTCTGACCTCCTTTGGAGAATCCCATGGCAAGGCCTTGGGAGTGGTTATTGATGGAGTTCCCTCAAACCTCTCATTCTCTTTGGAGGATCTTCAAAAAGAACTAGATCGCAGGGCGCCAGGAAAACTTCCAGGTACAACTTCTAGGGCCGAGCCCGATAAGGCCGAAATTCTATCTGGAATTTTTGAAGGAAAAACTCTAGGGACCCCAATTGCTGTTATTGTCCAAAATCTAAAACAAAAAAGTAGTGACTATGAATCCTTAAAGGATGAATACCGTCCAGGGCATGCAGATAAAACAACCCTTTTAAAATATGGAATTCGCGATCACCGTGGTGGTGGTCGATCAAGCGGCCGAGAAACTTTATCTAGAGTTATCGCCGGGTATTTTGCAGGCCTTATCATACCTAAAGTAAAAGTCAGATCTTTCATCAATAAACTTGGGCCTTTTGAAACAGAAAAAAATCCCCAGGAACTAATCTATTCAGATGATCCCTACATACTTTCTTTTGGTGAAAAAAGAGAAGAGGTTATTAATTTTTTAAATAATCTGAAAAAAAATGGGGAATCGGTTGGTGGTCGAGTTTCTATTTTAATAGATGATTGTCCAAAAGGTCTTGGTGAACCCGCCTTTGATAAACTTAAGGCCGATTTGTCCAAGTCTCTTTTTTCAATAGGAGCAGTTACCTCTGTTTCACTAGGAAAAGGATATAGTATGGCCGATTATTCTGGATCTGAAATTTCAAATGATCCAACGAATTTCGGGGGAATTGAAGGTGGAATTTCAAATGGAGAGAGAATTTTTTTAGAAGTCACTTTTAAGCCAACTTCAACCGTTGGGGAGAAGGCCAAAGAGGGAAGGCATGACCCTTGTATTATTCCTAGAGCGCTTCCTGTAGTTGAGTCAATGGTTAAAATCGTTTTGGCCGATCACTTTTTAAGACAAAGAGCTTATGAAGGAATTTAAATCAACTAAATTTCATTTTGGGCCCATCACTGAAACTTTTAATAACATTAGTTCATATATTATCGTCGATGAAAATATCTATAATATTTATAAAAATCATTTTAAAAAAGAATCAGTCTATATAACTCCTGCTGGAGAAAGTTGTAAAAACTTTAAAGAAGTAGAAAAGTGTCTAAATTTTTTTTTGGATAAGGGAATTAATCGAAAGTCGCATCTAGTAGTTATAGGTGGTGGGGCAACTAGTGATTTTGGTGGTTTTGTAGCATCGATTCTTCTTCGTGGCATAAGTTTTAGTATTATTCCCACATCTCTTTTGTCTATGGTGGATTCAAGTATTGGTGGGAAGACCGCAGTAAATACCATTTCAGGCAAAAATCTGATTGGGGCCTTTCATCTGCCGGAAAATATCTGGATAGATCTAGACTTTTTAAAAAGCCTTCCATCGCAGGAAATAGAAAGTGGGATGGGGGAAATTCTAAAATACGCTTTTTTAAATGATGAAATTTATCAAACCGTCAAAAATAAAGCTCCTATAGAAAAGATAATAAAAGCTTGTGTTTATTATAAAAACCAAGTCGTGAAATGTGACTTTTTAGAGGCCGGTAATCGAAAGATTTTAAACTTAGGTCACAGTATCGGGCATGCTTTAGAGGTTCACTACAACCTCTCTCATGGTGAGGCGGTTAGATGGGGAATCTTTCTTGTTTTTAATATTTTTAATCTAAATGATCTTAAAAAAGAATTTAAAGGATTAAATCATATCCTCTTTGGAAGTTATAAAAAACCTAGCTGGCTAGGCAGTGATTTAGATGTGGCAAGTCTAATGGATTTGGTTAAAAAAGATAAAAAGAAAATAAGTAATGATAAAATCGAATTGGTTATTCTTGAAAAAATAGGTAAACCAAAACTTATGCCTATGACCTTTAGTGAGCTACAAAACCGACTGGAAGAGATTAAACATGAACTCGGTTAAAGTAGAACCTGGATATTTAAAAAAGAAACTAAAAGTTCCTACTTCAAAATCCTATGCCAATAGGTTGCTGATTCTTGGGGCCTTAACTCCTGAGCTTTTTAAAATTGAATCGATGCCTTTTTCAACTGATGTAACAAGTCTGGTTAATTGTTTGAAAGAAATCGGACTTGATATAGAATTAAGCGGGGATTGCTTAACTCTTAAAAACTCTTTTCCCGAATGTGAAAAAGATTCTAATGTTTTTTTAGAACCTGGAGATGGTGGAACTACGACAAGGTTTTTAATAGGTCTTCTGGCCAGAGGGAAAAAAACTTATAGAGTTAAACTATCTTTAGAAATGAGTGTTAGGCCGATGGATGATCTAATTCATAACCTCTTAGAGCTTGGAGTTTATGTAAAAAAAACTGAGGACATATTAGAAATCAAAGGGCCTTATAAATTAAAAGAACAAATTACGGTAGAAGGTAACAAGTCGACCCAATTTGCTAGTTCACTGGCCTTGGCCTTAGCAGATAAAAAAACGACCATAAAAATTAATAATTTAAGAAATTCCAAAACCTACTTTTCCTTAACCAACTCTCTGATCAAGGATTTTAAAAAGGGACAAAGAAACTTTAGAGTACCCCTAGATTTTAGCAGTCTTTCTTATCCATTTGCTCTTGGGTTAATTGGTGGAGATATAGAAGTTCAAGATTTCGCCATGGACCGGCTTCAGGCAGATGCTAAATTACTAGATTATTTTAAAGATTTCATCAATATAGAAGAAGGCGTTTTAAAAATTAATAACCTAGTAAATCTAGAACCTGTTGAGATTGATTGTTCAGACTGTTTAGACTTGGTCCCTGCCTTGGCCTTTATTTGCTCCAATATTTTAGGAAAAAGTATTTTAAAAAACTTAGAGGGCCTTTTGTTTAAAGAGACAAATAGAGTTAAAGAAATCATGAATTTACTCACCCTTTTTAACGTATCGCATCACTTAAGTTCAGGTTATTCTCTAGAGATTGTGGGGTCTTCTCAAAAATCTGGTTTTGTGGAGTATGACTGCCCGCAAGACCATCGTATGGCCATGACTGCATTTTTATTCATGAAAAGAAATAGTGGAGGCATTATTATTAATGCGAGCTGCGTCAAAAAGTCCTTTCCAGGTTTTTTTACCTCATTATCCTGATTGCTCTCTTTATTACAGTATATCTTTACAAGTTTTTTATAGCGCTCTATGCTACCGATGCTTATTAAGGGGGCGTTATGGATGTATATTACAAAGAATACTTAGGGTTAGAGGGTCTTTTAAATTCTCAAAAAGAACGTTCTAAAAGACATGATGAAACACTTTTTATCATAGTTCACCAGGCCTTTGAACTTTGGTTTAAGCAGATACTTCATGAATTTGATTCCATCATTGATATTTTTTCTCAGGATTCATTTAAAGAGAAAGATTTAGGACTTTGTCTTTCTAGATTAGAGCGAGTTACAAAAATTCAAGGACTATTTCTTCCTCATTTGGAAATTTTAGAGACCATGTCTCCTATGGATTTTTTAGAATTTAGAGATGAAATAAGGCCTGCCTCTGGCTTTCAAAGTATTCAATTTAGAGAAATTGAGCTTAAGATGGGACTTCCTAAAGAAGTTAGTACCGTTTCAGATAGAACTTATTTTTTAGAAAAAATGATTAAAAAGGAAGACTTAGATTATCTTGAAGGAATCGAACAAGAAAAATCACTCTTTGACCTTCTTGAGAACTGGCTAGAGAGGATACCCTTTATGCTTAATGAAAGGTTTTCTTTTTGGGATCAGTATAAAAAATCTGTGGAAATTATGTTGGCATCAGAAGAGCTTCGAATTCAAAACAATCCTCTACTTAGAGAGTTTGAAAGCAAAATGCAGATGGAAAGCTTGGAAGGGACTAGAGAAACTTTTGATTGTTTATTCAGTTCTGAAAAGTATTCATCTCTTGGTAGAAGACTGTCTCAAAAAGCGACGTTAAGTGCTCTCTTTATTCTTCTTTATAGAAATGAGCCAATTCTTCATATTCCTTATAAATTTTTATCTACCTTAATGGATTTAGAAGAAAACTTTACAGCTTGGAGATACCGTCATGTTCTCTTGGCACAGAGAATGCTGGGAACTAAGATTGGAACTGGTGGATCCTCTGGGGCCGCTTATCTAAAAAAATCTGCCGATAATAAAAAAATATTTGAAGATATTTTAAATTTATCCACCTATATTATTCCAGAGTCAAAAAGACCTCTCATTCCAGCTGAAGTAAGGAAAGACTTGGGGTTTTACTTTGAAGAACACTAAGTCCACGAAAATAAATCCAAGTATTCAAAAAAGCTCTTCATCCCCAATGTTTGAGGGGACCGTAGTGAAATTAATTGAGGGGCAAGCGAGAAAAACTCCTTCAGCTACTGCTTTAAAATTTGAAGAGGTCTCTCTAACTTTTAAAACATTTGTTGAGTATTCAAATATCTTGGCCAATCAGTTAAAAACTTTAGGGGTAGGTCCAGAAATTAAAGTTGGAATAATGCTTCCAAGGTCAATGGAATTGATCATAAGTATGTATGGTATTTTAAAATCGGGAGGTGCTTTTACTCCTATAAATCCTTATGATGCGATGGATAGGATATCCTATATTATTAATGATTCTGGTATTTCCGTTTTAATTACTTTTGATGAGTATTTAACTGATGAGATAAAAAACTTTGATCTCTCTTTAATTAAAGTTAAGTTGAAGAAAAATAATATCTTTTCTCATAAAATAATAAAAACCAAAGAGGCAATGGATTCTATTGAGGGGAACGCAAAAGGCGATATCTCAAAAAATCTAGCTTATGTTATTTATACATCTGGGACCACGGGAAAACCAAAAGGTGTTATGATTGAACATCGAAATCTATTTGCACTGATGAACAATTATATTCCGAAGATTGATGAAAATGATCGTATCTTACAAAGTATGAGCCCAACTTTTGATGGCTGTTTATACCAAATATTTCCAAGCCTTTGTTTTGGGTCTACTTTAGTTCTTTGGAAAGATAATATCTCTCACGCTATTAAAAAAGAAAAGATTTCTTATACCTCTATCACCCCCTCCATGATAGAGCTCTTTGGGCCAGATGATCTGATTCATCTTAAAAAGATTATCACTACAGGTGAAAAATTGATCACCGAGGTTGCAGCAAAATTCCCCTCTTCAGTTGAAATTTATAATGGTTATGGCCCAACTGAGGCCACTATCGCCACCACTATTACCAAAATCACAGACTCAAAAAAAATTCATATTGGGGGAATGTACGGACATGTGGTCCTCTACATCGTAAATAAGGAAATGAAGCTTTGCAAAGTGGGGGAACCTGGTGAACTTTTGATTGGCGGTGAAGGAGTTGGTCGGGGATACCTAAACCGTCCTGAGCTTACTAAAGAGAAATTTATTGAAAATCCTTTTGGTGAGGGAAGGCTTTATAAAAGTGGAGATCTGGTTCAGTGGGATAATGATATTGAATTGAATTTTTTAGGGCGAATAGATCGGCAGATAAAGCTAAGAGGCTATAGACTCGAGTTAGATGGTATTGAGAGTACTATCTCAAAATTTCCGGGAATTATGGGAGTTTTTTGTAAAGTATATTATAATTCACTTGTGGCCCATGTGGTTCCAGAAAATATTAATGGTGAAGATTTAAAAGCTTTTTTAAAAGACAAGCTCTCTCCTATGGCCATTCCTGGGCGAATTATTACCCATTATAAATTCCCCTTAACTAGTTCTGGAAAAGTAGATGATAAGGCCTTAGATAAATCATTTGTCATTGAAGATGATGAAGTTTTTATTCCCTTAGATGATTTTGAAAAAAATATTGCAGAGATTTGGAAAAGATCTATTGTGTTTTATAAGAATGAAAATAGAGACGTACAGGTTAATGATAACTTCTTTGATCTTGGTGGTAATTCCATTAACGCTATGAGTCTCATCGCAGAGATTCAAAAAAGTCTAAAAAGTAATGATGTCCCTTTAGGCCTTATCTATGAAAATCCAACGATTAAGATTTTTTGTCAGTCCTTAAGAAATCGGTCTGAAAATGATCATGAGAAAGTTAAAATTACATTTAAAGATTTTTTGGATTTTATAAGAGTATTGCCGACTATGGCGATAGATGCAATATCCGTTTTAGGAAGACCTTTTCTACTTTTGGCCCTCTGTTTTGTTAATCCCCTTTTTCTTGTTATTTACCCTATAGAAATCTTGCTAAATAAAACAGGCAGGGTGTTTTCATTTAACTTCTTATTTAAAATTAGTAACTTTTTAAATCTCAACAGGTTCTTATATAAAGATGTTGAGATATTAGAAGAAGCTCCCATTAGTGATAAGAGATCGTCCCTAATATGTTTGCATCCACATGGTCTCACAAGTCATCATTGCGGTTTTTTAATCAACTATCTTTTAAAAAGAAATATTGATTTTAGGATTACTTTTGATGCTTGGGATTTTAAAATTCCACTTAACTTCACTTACAATGTATTTAAAGGATTAGTTCCGGCCAGTGAGAAGACTTATCGTTGGGCCTTTGAAAACAATATTAGTCTTTTTGTAACCCCAGGAGATACTCCAGAATATTGGGAAACTGATAATCCTAATACCATGGTGTTAACCCCTAATAAGTCCTTCTTTAAAATGGCCCTAAAAAATGGAATGCCCATTGTTCCGATTTATGTTTACAATCTTCATAAATCATTTAAAACCTATCCCAACCTGATGAAGATAAGAAATTCATACAAATGGTTGAAAAGTATTTTCAATATTCATTTCTTTACAGGACGTTTAGGCCTTCCAATTCCTTTTAAGACAAATTTAAGATATGCCATCGGTAAAACCATTGAGGTTGGAAAAAACGAAAATCCATCTTGGAAAGAGGTTGATGAATTGGTAGAAAAATACTCTAAGGCCTATATAGAATTATTTAATCGCCATAAATCAGTTGAAGATTCTGACTTAAATATTAAATAGTTTCCTTTTATCTAACTTATTTCTAAGGACTTTGCATCAATAGGAGTATGTTTTTTATATAGATTTTTAAGTGATGAGACATAGAGCTCATAGAGTGCTTCCACTTCTTCCCAGCTAGGATTGCTGTTTTGTACAACTTTTATAGGTTCCCCTATGACCATTTTTAAGTCTTTTCTAAAAGGTATGGGAAGACCCCATCTGCCACGGAAAAAGGGCAGGAAAGCAGATCCAGGGGCCACTGGAAGTTTGTCCCAGGCCTCAAGGAGGTTGGGGTAGAATTTAAAGGTTTTATGCATATTAAAGGCATAGACTGGAACCAGAGGCATTCCGGTTTTTAAAGCAATTTTAAAAAGATTTATATTGTGACGGAGGTAGAGTTTCGCCTCAAGATGTGAGCCAAGCCATTCTGGTTTTTCACCAGGAGTGACTACAATACTTTGACCTTTTTCTTTGCACTTAACATAGCTCTCTTCCATTCCCTGAACATAACCGACAAGTCCATGGAGGGTTCTATTTAAGGGGAGGTTCATCTGGACCTTATCAAAGGCCACCTTAAAATCAATTCCGTTTTTACTCAGATGTCCCGCCAAAGGATAAAAATGACAATCGGTCACTCCATGGGGATGTAAAGAGATAATGGCCCCTTTAAAATTAGTGTTCCCTTTTATTTCAACGTTTTTAAAGGCGACTTTATTCAAGAATTTAGAATAAATAATTTTACGCAGGAGTGGGATTTCAATAGGTCCTGTAATATTTAAAATAAGGTATTCAATCAGAGCAAATAAAATAAAGGGTGGATAAACAACCACTAAGATAAGAAAGGTCCAAAAGGGAATGAAGATTCCGATGGAAAAAATGGCCATGGAAGGAAGGCACTTTAAAAAATCCAGAGTGAGTTTAAATACTCCACCAAGGTCCTCTAAAGATTGCTTCTTAGTAGCTTTTCCTTCCCATAGGCCTAAGGCCAATACAAAACTTTCAAAATGGGGATTTTCATAAAGTAGCTCTAAAGGAATCTTAGGATTAGAAAGTACTCTTCGCATTTTTCCCGTTAACTTCATCACGTGAAGTGAGGTTCCGCCAAGATCAAAGAAGTTATCTTCCATGAAAATTTGATTATTTCCCGGTAAGATTGACTGCCATAGCTGGGCCAATAATATTTCTCTCTCTCTCTTTGGGAGGACTCCTTGCCTTAAAGAATCTTTAAAAGGATCAGGAAAAGAAGAACTATCTATTTTTCCTGAGTGAGTAAGGGGGAATTTTTTAAGAAATACAATTTTTGTAGGAATAGCATAAGGAGGAAGCTGCTTTTTTAAAAAAGTGATCAGTCCCTTTTCATCAGGGGAGCTAGTGACCACATAGGCCACCAGGTTATCACCTATAATCCTTGCGTGAGTTCCTTTAATTTCATTGTAACCATTTATTAATAGTTCGAGTCCATCAAGCTCTACTCGGTGTCCACGAATTTTTACCTGCCGGTCAACCCGTCCGATAAATTCCATAAATCCGGGTTTTACCCATCTGGTCCGGTCACCACTTTTATAAAGTCTTCCCTTACCAAAAGGATTATCAATAAATTTTTCATTAGTAAGTTCAGGGCGATTAAGATAACCACGTGCCACAAAATCACCCGCGATCCAAAGCTCACCAGATTCGCCATCACAAGCTAACGTTCCATCTGGTTTTACCACATAGTACTCAACACCTTCTAAAATGGTTCCAATATTTTGTTTTTTCCACTGATTTGATTGATTGAGGGTACAAATAATAGTCGTTTCTGCTGGCCCATAACCCACATAAAGACTTGAGTACGGGGCAAATCTAGCGATTAGTTCATCAGGGCACTTTTCTCCAGCAACAGAGATCGCTTTTAAATGAGGAAGCCTTGAAGGCTCCATCAAAGAGGCAGTGCTAGGAGTTCCCATGTAATGGGTAATATTATAAGTCTCCATCATCTCGGCCAAATCACCGGTTCCAAGAACTAAGGTGGAGCCATTGCATAAGCTTAAAAACATAGTTCCTACAGCGAGATCAAAATGGATATTGGGATTTTGCAACCAACGATCACTAGTGGAAACTTCAAAGGCATCTCGCATGGTTTTTATGAAAACAGAAAGGTTTAAATGCTCTAACATTACCCCTTTAGGGCGTCCGGTAGTTCCGGAAGTATAGATGATGAAGGCCAGGTTATTTGGTGCTACATCTGGGAGGATGGCATCCTCTTTATTGCTGATTGGATTATTCTTATAACTTTTTATAAACTCTTCTTCGCCAAGGTCCAGTTTCCAAAGAGCGGCGGAAGTTAAATTCTCGATTTTTTCCAGAGTCTCACTATTTCCAAGAACAAATCTTCCCACTAAATCTTCAAGAATGAATTTAATCCGCTCATTTCCATCCCCTGGATTGACTGGAACATAAACTGCTCCCGCTTTCATAATGGCATAAGTGGCCACCACCAGTTCAAAACAAGGGGGTAACATAACCACAACTTTATCTTCTGTGTGGATTCCGTTTTGTCTGAGCTTTAATGCTAACTCATCAGATTTTTCTTCTAATTCTTTATAGGTGAAATATTTATCCCCCATCTGCATGGCAGAGTTGCGAGGGTTTTGTTTGCGAATAAATTCAATGACCGTGTCAAGGCACTTGACCCTTGGACTATCTGAGGGAATTAAAGGAGAGATTTTAAGTGCCATGGTATAACCTCTATATAATTTTGAGCGTGGGGTAATCTTTTGGTTTATGTTTTTCAAAAATTCTGATTAACTCAATTGTATACCTCTTATATATACTTTCAATCTCATCCCATGAGGGGTTTTTATTTTGTTTAATTTCAATGGTATCCCCAATGACAATTTTTATGTCCGCCTTGAAGGGAATAGGCAGTCCAAACCTTCCACGAAATGGTTGGAAAGGTAAAAAAGTTTGGTTTATCTTAAACTTTTTCTTTATCAGATGAAGCTCAGGATAAAATTTATAGGATTTATGTACATTAAAAGCATAAGTTGGAATTAAATCTAGTCCATTTATTATGGCGATTTTAAAGAAGAATAAATTCGGAGTGAGAGAAATAGTGGAGGGGTTATGACTCTCTAAATACTCCGTAATACCTCCAGGAGTCACAATTAAACTTTTTCCTTCCCTACTTATAATTTTATAACTTTCCTTACTAGAGGGAAGGAAACCAAAAAGTGTAAGGATGGTTTTTGTAAACGGTAGATTAAAAAGCGCTTTCTCCATTAGCTGTCTAATGGGGATATTGTTTTTCATTAGATAACTGGCCAGGGAAAAGGAATGAATTTCATTTACCGCATGGGGATGAAGACAGAAAAGATTTCCTTTGCCAGTATTTAGGGGGACATCCTCTATAACGGTCATACTCTTAGTTCGCATTTTTTCGAAAATTTTTAGACCAACGATTTTTGCAAAGGGAGCGGGAGAGCTTTTTACTTTTTTACTAAAGAAGATGGCCTCAAAGAAGGCGTAAATCCAAAGGATAGGATAAAAGAACCCGATAACCGAAAAGGTTAGAAAAATAGATGTGTAACCAGCGACAAAATAAATCGCACTAGGCAATGTCTTTAGAAAGGAAATAAAGAGGTGTGGATAATCTAGTTCTATTTTTTTACGATCTTTTTCTAGAAGTCTATCTAAGGCCATATCAAAATCTAGGAGCCTTGGGTTTTTGTATAAAATATCAACAGTAATCGATGGATTTTTATAAACCTTTCGAACCTTATTTAAAAGTCTTAAGGCAGTTAGGGAGTTCCCTCCAAGATCAAAAAAATTATCCTCAAGATAAACCTCATTTATACCATGGAGTAAAGTTACCCAAAGTCGGGCCAATTGTTTTTGGTAATCAGTTTGTGGGGGAATTCCTGCTTTTTTTTGCGCCTCAAAGGGATTAGGGAAAGCAGAACTATCTATTTTTCCTGAGCGAGTAAGAGGGAAATTGTCTAAGTAAACTATCTTGTTGGGGATGGCATAAGGAGGCAGTTGTTTTTTTAAAAATAGGAGAAGCTTCCTCTCATTTAAGGACTTACAAACGATATAGGTGACAAGGTTGTCGTTAATTATTTTGGCATGTGTTCCTTTAACACCCTCAAAGCTATTAATTAAAAGTTCTAGCCCGTCTAGCTCAATACGATTTCCACGAATTTTTACCTGCCGGTCAACCCGTCCGATAAATTCCATAAACCCGGGTTTTACCCATCTGACCCGGTCTCCACTTTTATAAAGTCTTCCCTCACCAAAAGGATTTTTTATAAATTTATCCCTTGTGAGTTCCGGGCGGTTTAAATACCCCCTTGCTACCAAGTCACCACCAATCCAAAGTTCTCCTGGTTCTCCATCTTTGGCCGGAGTTCCATCAGGTTTTACAACATAGTAGTTAGAGCCATCAAAGACAGTTCCAATATTTTGCTGCTTCCACCTGTTCGATTGATTTAAAGTACAAAGGATTGTGGTCTCCGCTGGGCCATAACCAACATAGAGATTTTTAAAAGGGGCATAGCGAGCGATGAGCTCATCAGGACATTTTTCTCCTGCCACGGCCATAACTTTTAAATGGGGAAGTAGTTCAGGCTCTATTAAAGAGGCAGTACTTGGGGTTCCCATGTAATGAGTGATTTTATGGGACTTCATCAACTCAGGTAAGTCACCAACTTCTAAAACCAAAGTGGAACCATTACACAAACTTAAAAACATCGTTCCCACGGCCAGGTCAAAATGAACATTGGAATTTTGCAACCAACGATCTCCAACACTGGTATCTATTGTTTTCCTCATCGCCTTAATAAAGGCGAAAAGGTTGCAGTGTTCTACCATCACACCTTTAGGGCGTCCGGTAGTGCCAGAAGTATAGATAATGTAGGCAACGTTTTGAGGGGTTATTCTTGGAGTTATGTTTTTACTAGATGATTTTTTACCAGAAAGAAAAAGTGGGGCGGCAAGTTTTTGACCTTTATTATCTATTTCCAGCAACGTGGCATTTGTTAAACCTGCTACTTTTAAAAGAGATGTTCTCCTTCCTAAAATAAAGCGGCAGTCAAGATCATCAATAATAAATTTTAACCTTTCGTTTCCATCTTTTGGATTTAAGGGGATATAAACACCCCCAGCTTTTAATATAGCGTAGGTGCTAATTATTAATTCAAAAGAGGGTGGGAATATGTTAATGATTTTTTCTTCAGGTTCTATGCCTTGTTCAATTAAATATTGAGCAAGTTCATCTGACTTTTTTTCAAGTTCTTCAAAAGTTAAAAAAGAATTTTCTAATTTAAGGGCATTTTCATTAGGATTTTTTAAAGCGATTTCTTTGATCAGTTCAACAACAGTATCTTTGTATAAAGGTAAAGCAATTTGCTGCTCCTCTAAATTTGGGTTCCTTTTTGATGATCTCGGTATCATATTAATCCTGTTTAGAAAGTGAAGAGGTGATTATACGAATAATTCTTTTTAATTGCATACATTTGTCACTTTTTGAGTAATTAGTTTGTCAGATAAAATAAGCATACTAAATGATCTCGAGGTCTGGGTAATTGACCGGTCTATATTTTTCAAAAAGATGCCGAAAAGCATTGGCGTATGTATCACATAAAGCTTCAACTTCATCCCATGTGGGGTGGTCTTTTTGCTTAACTTGGATTGGTTTTCCGATAACGATCTTTAAATCCTTTTTAAATGGGATAGGTAGACCATAGCGACCTCTAAATACAAGATCTTGAATAAGGAGGTTAAAAAACTTATTTTTATGCTTCAGATTTTCTGCATTTTTATAAAATTTAAAGAGCCCATGTTGATGATATACGTAAATAGGGGTTAAGGGGAGGCCTGACTTTAAAGCTATTTTAAAGAATACCTTGTTGGGCGTTAGTGTGATTGTATCAGAGTTTTTTGCAGTAAAGTATTCAGAGGAATCTCCAGGAGTTGTCATTAAATCAACTCCATTTTTTTTTGCCCAGTGGTAACTTTTTTCTTCTGCTGGGACAAATCCGCCTAAATAACACTGTGTTGCTGCGATGGGCAAGTAAAATGCCTGCCCTGGGTCTGTTTGGTGAAAGCCCGGCCTTTTTTTATTTAAGTGTCCCGTTATAGGGATAAGGTGATAATCTGTGGCCCCATGCGGGTGAACACAGTAGACAGAGGAAGGATTGTTCTCAATTGGGGAATCTTCGATAATCTCAATATTTTTAAAGTAAAATTTTTCAAAACTTAAACTATATTTAAGTTTGAGAAAAAACTTAGGTGGCCTTAATTTAAGGACTTTAAAAATAAATAGCTCTAGTGGGTAATATAATAGAAAAGGAGGCCAAAGAACACCAAGGCCTACATATAAAAATATTTTGAAGTGGTCACAATAATTAAAAAAGAGAGTACTTGGAAGGGCCTTTAAAAAATCAACAAAATGTGTACCCCAATCATTATTAACTAGGGTTAATTCTTCTTTTTTTGAAGAAAACTCCTTTACCGCCTGACAAAATGATTCAAAAGAAGGGGAATTGTAAAGAAGCTCAATGGGAAGGTCCATATTATCTTTAATTACTCGCAACTTTCCCATTAATTTAAGAACGTGAAGGGAAGTTCCTCCAATATCAAAGAAATTATCCTTCAATAATATTTTCCTTTGGTCTTTATTAGCAAATAAAACAGAGTGCCATAAAATGGCCATTTCCTTTTCTTCTTTGCTCCTGGGTGAGGCCCCTTTTTTCTCTTCTAAAAAGGGATCAGGCAAGACGTCGGAGTCAACTTTTCCTGCACTGTTTAGAGGAAAGCTTTCCAAGGATACAAGTTTGTTAGGAATAGCAAAGTGAGGAAGTTTTTCCTTTAAAAGTAAAATTAATTTAGCGGTATCTATATTTTTTGGCGTTATATATCCTACCAAATTATGGTTTAAAACTTTGGTGTGTGCGCTTTTAACCTCAGGAAGTTCCGAGATTATTTTTTCAATGCCATCTAGTTCCAATCGATGTCCGCGTACTTTTACTTGTCTATCAATTCTCCCTAGAAATTTTAAAATACCTGGGGCAGTCCAGATTACTTTATCTCCAGTTTTATAAATTTTTCCTCCCCCAAAAGGGTTTGTTATAAATTTTTCTGCAGTCAATTCGGGTTTATTTAAATAACCTCTAGCAATCCCTTGACCCCCTATCCATAGCTCGCCTTCTTCTCCAGCTTTTGAGACTTTCCCTTTTTCATCAACCACAAAAAATTGAACATGTGGTAAGCTTTCACCAATATGAATACTGTCAGGATCTTTTATTTTGGTAACAGAGGCATCAACTGTTCCTTCTGTAGGGCCATAGCCATTATATATAGAAACTTCTGAGGGGAATTTTTTAACGGCCTCAGGGGTTAGATTTTCACCCCCAATAATTATTTTTTTTAAATGAAGGCAGTCTTTAGAATCAATTAGGGTGACCATTGAAGGAGTTAGGTTGGTGTAAGTAATTTTCTCTTCTCGAAGAGTTTTAGAGAGATCCTCTTTCCATAAAATTAAAGTTGCACCATTTGCCAGAGTTGGAAAAATTTCTGCCACAGAGCTATCACAGGTGGTACTCATGCTCTGCAAGGTTCGGTCATTTGCATCAATGGTGGGCCTAAAATTCATTAGATAAGAATAGAGGTTTCTATGCTCAATCATGACCCCTTTAGGTTCCCCCGTAGTTCCCGAAGTATAAATTATATAGGCCAAAGAATTAGGGTCGATTGCTACTGGATAGGTGAGAGGTGATTTTTGCTGCTCAAGAGCACCTATTTTAATTGGATTAATCCAGTCTTCTCCACGATTTAAATCTACTGATAAAATAGAATTAACACTAAACTCTTCTATAAAAGCTTCTTGAGTAATTAAAATAGGTGCAAGAGTATCCTTTATAATGTGGTTAATTCTGGCAGGTCCATCCTTAGGAGAGAGAGGAACATAGGCCCCACCGGCCTTTAAGGTTCCAAGAATAGAAATAATTAACTCAATAGACCTGGGGAGCAAAAGATTTACGAGTTGATCTTTACTAACTCCCATGGCCAGTAAATTATAGGCCAGTTGATCTGCTTTATCGTTAAGCTCTTTATAGGTGAGCGTCGAGTTGCCCATTTTTAAGGCCGGATGATTAGGATTCTTTTTTACCTGTTTGGAAAACAGTTCTAAAAAAGAATTCTGATTAGCATCTTTTACCAATGTGTTGGGGATCTCATAGGCCTGGGAAATTTGCAAACTAGTCTCCAAATGAAGTGAAATTTGAACCTAAAATATAAAATGACAAAGTGCAAGGAATTATAGATAATACCTAGCATTAATTGAGCCTATACATCAGAAATTAGTTTTGCTAAGAAAATAAAAAACAGGAGAAGAGATGAATTTACCTGAAGGCCATAAGCTTGTAACGCTGCACGAAAAACCAGAAAATATAGATTTATACCAAAACCTTATTGATACCGAATGGGAACAAATAGGAACCATGGATGATAACGCCTATGAGTATTGGTATACTCTTTTAAATAAATTTCCTAGATATCAATTTGGCCTATTTATTGATGGTGATTTGGCCGCAGTCGGAAATACTTGTCCTGTTTATATTAAACGTGGTGTGAAAAATTTACCCAACGGTGGCTGGGGTGAAGCTTTAAAGCAATCCATTACCAACAATAAAACACCAAATCTTTTGTGTGGCCTATCAGCAACAATTAAAAATAATTACAGAGGTAGAGGTCTTTCAAAAATTGTATTGGGGCAAATGAAAGAAATTGCTAAAGAAGAGGGCTTTTCTCAATTAGTTGTGCCAGTGAGACCTACCTTAAAAAACCGATACCCACTTATAAATATAAAAGATTATATACATTGGAAAAATGATGATGGGAGACTTTTCGACCCCTGGCTCAGAATTCATATGGACATAGGAGGGGAATTGCTAGGAATTGCTCATAAATCTATGGTCGCTACAAGACCCATTTCCACGTGGGAAGAGCTTTTTAAAATGCCTATAAAATCCTCAGGTGATTATATCTTGCCGGGAGGCCTAACTCCGTCAAAGGTTAATTTAAAAAAGAATGTAGGTGTATATGAAGAGCCAAATATTTGGTTCGTTCATCCTAGCTAAATTCCATTTTTTTGAAAATATTAAAACCATTTAAAATATCAATTGACTTGGCCCAAGGATAGTGTTTTTTTTCTTGAACAAAAAACTAATATGGAAGATTTATGAATGTTGCTTTTGTCGGTGCCCCTGTTTATGCTAATATCCATCTGTTAAATCAGTGCCTTAGAAAACATGATATTGAGTTCTCCCATATTATTTTTACAAAATGGACAAAAGGAGATGTTAAATCACCGGCCTCTGACCTGCGTATTACAGCTTTTAGTTTACTTCAGGAATTTTTACCTTGGGCGGTAAAAATTATAAATAAATTATCCCCCAAATCGGGGAAATTATTATGGAATTTTAAGCAGCTTTCCAAAGAATATGAAATCCCTATTTTAAATGATGTTAATCTAAATGATCCTGAGTTTCATCAAACTATTAAAGATGAGAAAATAGATCTTCTTATAATAAGCGTGACCGAACAAATTCTAGGTAAAGAAATCATAAATTTACCTGAATATGGGTGCCTAAATATTCACCCTTCAATATTGCCCGATTTTCGGGGGGCCGATCCAATTTTTCAGATGATGTTGCAGAATCAATCATATCTAGGAACCACACTCCATAAAATGAGTGAAAAAGTGGATAAAGGTCCAATTATTCATCAGAAAAAACGGTCTACCTCAAAACAACTTTCTTATTTCGGTAGAGATGTTAAGGGAATGGCCCTGGCATCAGAAGCCTTGAAGGAATATTTGGGAAACATTAATAATTTCCCTCAAATAGAACAAAAAGAAAAAATTCAATTCCGTTATCGTTCGTCACCCACAAAAACTGAATTGAAAAATTTCAAAAAGATGGGGTTTAACTATATTAACTGGAAGGAATTCCCTCAATTATTTGTTTATAATTAATACTGCCCCAATAAATTAAATTTTTTGGCCCTAGTTTCAAATATTTTGAAAATACTCATTCCTATTAAGAAATAGACCAAAGAGTTCGCAGCTATAAAGAAATACCACCATAGTGGAAAATCGATTTTTTCTACAACCATTCTATTTATTGAATGAGCTCCTGCCGCAAAGGGGAGAAATGATGAGGGTTGAATAGGCCATGCAGGTAACGCCACTAAAAGGATTAAAGCAAATTGGACAACGTTTAATGAGTTTTCAATCTTTTTGTAAACTAAGGCCAGTCCACCGAAAATGTAGCCAATTCCATAAATTGAGGGAATGGCCAAAGTTATAATCAAAAGAAAATGAAAAATAGGCAGTTCTATCCAATGGCCTGTAGTGAGCATAGTTAAGTAAAGCACTGATACGTTATAAAAAATAGAAAACAAATACCCGGAAATCATCCTAAAAAAGATAATGATATGAAAACCTATAGGGGCCAAATAAAGCTGTTCCAGGGTACCAATAGTGGACTCTTCTGAAATATCGAAAGAATTTTCAAAATAGGCACTTACTGCAAAGGTCCACATGATGTAGCCAATTAGAAGCTCATCTAGTTTTTTGCCATCCAGACTTGGCCCTGTCATATATTGAAGGCCATAAAAAATAGCGATGAAAACTAAATAGGTTATAAGAATCCTGGAAAGCGTATCAAAAAAATAGCGTTTGGCCTTGATAAAAGTTCTAACCATTTCGCTTTTAAATGCTACCCAATACATATACGTTCCTTAATGCTTAATAATATCCATAAAGATATCTTCAAAATCATCTTCCATCGTATGGATATTATAAAGGTCAAGATCATGACTATTAATAGAACCCATTAAACTGTGAAAGGATTTGATGTTTTTCATTTTAAAAGAAAATGTTGATTTGTTATCCACTGTTTCAAATTTTAAATCACAAATTTCCTTTAAAGAATTTAAGGCGGATTCACTAATCCTGTTATTTAGAGTGATTCTTACTCTTTTTTGATTGTAATATTTATCTTTGATATCTTTGACATTACCTTCAAAAATGATTTTTCCTTTTTGAATTATAATGACACGGTCACAGACCTCTTCGATAAAGTCCATATCGTGAGAAGTAACGATGATGCATTTTTTTTCTTCTTTGGCGTATTTCTTAATCCATTTTTCCATGCCTCTTGAAATTTCGATGTCAAGGCCTAGAGTAGGCTCATCTAATAACAAAAGTGCTGGGTTATGAATTAAAGAACAAGCAATTGCCACTTTTTGCTTCATTCCTCTTGAAAGTAAACGAACTTCCTTGTCTTTAATTTCCTCTAACATGAGGGCCTTTAAGATCTCATCAACTTTCTTTTTAGTTTTGTTTTTATCAAGCCCTCTAAGTCCAGAGAAATAATGGATATTTTCCAAGGTAGTTAGTCGCCAATAAATATTTCTATTGCCGTCTAAAACTGCACCTAAATAAGGTAAGATCTTTTTTCTGTCCTTTAAATTATCAATTCCATTAATAAGGACTTGTCCTTTGTCATACTCTAAAAGGGAGGCGATAGATTTTATGATGGTAGTTTTTCCAGAACCATTAGGGCCTAGAATTCCTAAGACTTCTCCCTCATAACCATTTAGGGAAATATCATTTAACGCCTTGAACGGAGTCGGTTTGGCGGGATAGGATTTAAAAATATTTTTAACTTCTAAAATTTTTTTCATAATTTATAACTTTTTTTTATAGAAACGAAATACTAGGGATGAAAATATTTGATGGCAAGTGTTATGTGAAGAGTTTATGCGGTAGATTTTACGCACATGCTATTTTGATGATTGTCAATGAGCAAACTTTATCTAATAATGCGCTTTTTTAGGGAGATGAGGTTGTTAAACCCCACGAAAATTCAAAAGACAGATGACTCGTCGAGTTATAATCATCAAAATACTCTACTTGAGCTCTTTAACATGCAAGTTAGGCTAAGGCCCAATCATGTTGCAGTGGAGATAGGGTCATCATCTTTGACCTATCAAGAATTAAATAAAAAATCTGATGACTTAGCGCAGGTCTTAATGGGGCTTGGAGTTGAAAAAGATACCATTGTGTCAATCCTGCTTCCTAGATCCCTAGAAATGATAGTTGGTATATTTGGCATTTTAAAGGCCGGTGGGGCCTACGTACCTCTTGGCATTAAAGATGGCATTGAGAGAATTGATTATATTCTAGAGGATACCAAGGCACCGGTTTTAATTACCCAAAAGAGATATCTTCCTGAAGTATCGGGTATTTCTGTTCTTGATATTGATTTAAATAGTGATGAATGGCCTAAAATCTTAAGCAGTGCGTCACGAGAGACCCAAGATTCACCCTTATATTACCCAGTAGCAATCGACCCTAATTCTTTGGCCTATGTAATTTATACTTCGGGGACCACGGGAAAACCTAAAGGGGTCATGATTGAGCATAGAAACCTCTATTCTTATCTAATGAATTTTAGGCCCACCATTGATTCAAATGACCGAACCTTGCAGAGCATGAGTACCACCTGTGATAGCTCTGTGGCGGAAATTTTTCCAACTCTTTGTAGTGGGGCAACCTTAGTATTTTGGGAAAAAGATTTATCGGCAACAATAAAAAAAGAAAAAATTACCTACACTAACCTTACTCCTTCTATGGCCGAGTTAGTTAATCCGCAGGATTGTTCTTCCTTAAAAAAATTAATCATTGGTGGTGAAAAGTTAAAAATAGAAATTGTTAAAAAATTTCCCGAGACAGTAGAAATTTACAATGGTTATGGGCCTACGGAGGCCACAGTAGATGCCACTGTTACTAAAATGACTATTTCTTCAAATATTCATATTGGAGATACTTTGCCCCACGTAAAGATTTACGTAGTGGGGAAAGAGGGGCAAATTTGCCAAAATGGAGGGCCGGGGGAGTTGTGGATTGGTGGAGAGGGTGTTGCTAGGGGCTATCTAAACCGCCCGGAACTCACAAGGGATAAATTTATAAAAAATCCTTTTGGTGAGGGAAGGCTTTATAAAAGTGGTGACCTGGTATGCTGGAAAAATAATGATAACTTGGATTTTTTGGGCCGAATAGACCGGCAGGTAAAAGTTCGCGGGTTTCGTGTAGAATTAGACGGCCTGGAAAAGCTTATTAGTACCTACCCGGGAGTGACCGGTGTTCACGTTGTTTTACAAGGTCATAATT
>Ga0164315_10000520_pt1 | contig 26870 bp, 11 predicted proteins | sample GuaBasSedimGuay6_FD_113737 | JGI IMG/M metagenome (GOLD analysis project Ga0164315, IMG submission 113737) | Subseafloor sediment microbial communities from Guaymas Basin, Gulf of California, Mexico - Guay6, Core 4569-2, 0-3 cm | ecosystem: Environmental > Aquatic > Marine > Hydrothermal vents... | reverse complement strand
TCCTTCAACACCCGATGCGGCAGTCCATGAGCTACCAGCTCCACAGGACAGACCTCTTCCACCGTGCATGGATACATGATTTCCAGCATATCACCGGTAATTTCAGCGTGATTGTGATAGTGCAGATGCCTGTTGACACACGCCACGCTTTTAACATGTCTCGAAATTGCCAGCAGATCATGGCTGACCATCAGAATTGTCATCTCCGTGTTAAGTGACTCCAGTAATCTGAAAAAATCGGCTTGACCTTTGGAGTCGATACTGGCGGTGGGTTCGTCCAGAAGCAACAGCCGGGGTCTGGTAACAAGAGCTCTCGCAATGAATATCCGCTGGCGTTGTCCTCCCGACAATTCACCGATCTTCGTATCTGCAAATGCTTCCATTTCCATGTGTTGCAGGGCTGCTATCGCCTCTTGTCGATCCTTTGATGGATTTCGCCGCCATCGTTTCTCCGGCATCAACTTGCCCATCAAGACCACATCTATGGCTGTTATGGGAAAATTCTGATTGATGTGAACATCCTGCGGTACATAACCGATAAGATAAGAGGCTTTTTTGGGCGGTCGGTCAAATAGTTGTATCTTCCCTTTCGAAGGCGTCAGGAGACCCAGGATCAGTTTCAGCAGTGTGGTCTTCCCACCGCCGTTGGGACCGATCATGGCTACAAAATCCCCCTCGTAAATCTTCAGATTCACATTTTCCAGAACAACCTGACCGTTGTAAGAAAATGCCACCTTATCGATATCGACAATGCTTGATGTCATATCAAGTACCCTGCATGCTTGTTTATTGTGTTCCTTGTGTTCGTCGTGTTTATTGAGTTGTCCTCGGCAAACAGTATTCAGCTTTCAACACACCGCTATTTAGCAACCCAAGGAACCCAAGGAACACAATAAACCCAATGAACGCCCTTATCCTCCAACCCTTGTATCACCCTCGAACCCTTGGACCCTTCATTTGGCCGACTCCATTGCCTGCCGAAATTTTTCGGCAACAGCCCGAAGATTTTCCGCCCAGTCCAAAGCAAGCGGGTCGGCCCATGCCACCTGAGCGCCAATTTCTTTAGCCACCTGCTCAGCAATCTTTGCAGATGCCTGCGGTTGTAAAAACAGAACTTTTATACGATGCTTGCGTGCATTTGTAATCAGCGCCTTGAGTTGAGCCGGTTTGGGTGTCTTGCCCTCCATTTCCACAGGAATCTGTTCCAGATGATAGGTGTCGGCAAAATAGCCCCAGGCCGGGTGAAATACCATGAAGCGTTGTCCGTGGTGCGGTTTGAGCAAACGCCTCAGCTCTTTGTCCAGTTCCAGAACCTGCAGAATAAACGTTCGAAAATTCGTTTCATAGGCTGAACCATTCTCTGGATCGATATCCTGTAAAGCAACCAAAATAGTCCGCGCCTGCAGTATCACCAGGGGCGGCGACAGCCATACATGGGGGTCAGGGATAGCATGCTGGATGGTCTCTCCGGCATTATGTAAAATGGTTCGCCCGCCGTCGTGCTGTTCTTTCTCTTCATGGGAATGAAAGGAAGCCATGGCCCGTTTTTGAATGCCACGATCCATCGGGACGACCCGCAGGCTTTTATTGGAGGCAACAATCTTCTCCAGCCAGACAGCCTCAAACGGCACTCCCATTGAGAAATAGATCTTTGCCTTTGCGATAGCTGCCATTTGGCGGGACTTGGGCTCATATGTGGTCGGACTGGCACCCGGAAGTACCATAACCTGAACATCCACATGCTCCCCCCCGACCTGTTCTACAAAATACCGCTGTGGAAAAATGCTGACAAATACCGGCACTTTTGCCAGGGCAGCAGATGGCAAAACACAAACGAGCAACCAAACCAGTGTCGCAACCTGTCGAAAATGATAATGCATAACGTCTAAGACTATGGCAGAAAGCGCCGGAATGCAACCCGCAATAAAATCGGGGGAACGATTTTATCGAACGCGGCCTTGTCGCTTTTTTTCTTTTTGGGTATAATTGTGGGACACAACATTAGAAGCGGACTGAGCAACCGATCTTGATAACATCCGAGTGCCAGTTAACCTCGTTCAGCCGTGTTTTAACAACGGTATCGTTTGACAGAAACAGTTTGTCAACACCCTCTTCGGTGGACCATTCCTCTGTTTCATATCCAAGCATTACCGACCATCTGTCACTCAGGCGTAAACAAACACCCAGGCTGGCAACCATGCCGGTTCCATCAGCTTCATGTTCAAAGCTATTGGGGTGCTTAAAGTCATCACGCAGATTCCAATCCGCCTCTGCAGAATAGTCTGCCCAGTGATACTCCCAAGTGGCATAAAATGAAATCGGCGGCAGGGTCTTTGCAAATTTTTCAGTCTCCAGAATCATCTCAAGCCCTATCCATGGGCCCTGCCAACTGGCATCGTAGGTGCTGTCCAGGCCCCCAAACGACCCCAGGGGCGGCCCGCCTGCCCAGGTTCTGGCCTGGTACCCGTCCCGCATGGTGAGATACTGCCGGTGATATGAATATCCCACGAGCGGTATAACACTGCAGGATTCCGAAATGAGTCGGAATCTGTAACCAACCCCAAGCAGGGTGTCCAGGGTGTGCCCCTGGTCTGCATCATTAATTGACCGGGAGAATTCCTCTTCACGGTTGTCTGCAGCATAGTCAGAATCCCGGTTGTCGCCATCGACAATCACACCGTAGTTTATCGATCCTTTTAAAATAATAGATTTGTTCAGATTTACCCGCGTATCCAGGTGGAATTCGTGGATAAGAAGATCCTTCCATTTCAACTCGGATAGAACATCGGGATTGTTGCCCTGGATATCCCCGGCAATATTCCAATCCAGACTGTCTCGCCGATAACCGTAACCCGCTTCAATTTCAATTGCTTTCGGCCGCCTATCCTTTTCCTGATTTTTAACGGATGAGGGCGTATGTGGCAAAGCCGGTGCTGCCGATGACACGGAAACCTGAATGGCCAGCAGAGTGCATACCAGTGAAGTTGCCAGAAACAACTGTCTTCCTTTGCCCGCCGGCAGGCAGCAACTATTTTGAAACCTCATGAATAATCCAGTCTGGAATAACATATAGAGCACAATAGGAAATCGAACAAGTTGCCTTTTCAAACCAAATAACATAGATATACAGACGATGCCATGAAAACATTCAACAATGCCTATCACACATCTGGAATGCCTCGATCCCGCTGGGAAGCGCCATCGGCATTGCACTGGGAGGAACTGCAATAACTGGTATCGGCTTATCCTGTGGAGAACCAAACACAAAACACAGCACACTACCCACTATAGCAACCCAACAAACACAATGAACTCAACAAACCCAATGAACCCAATGAACCCAACAAACTCCGACAAACAGATAGGTGCTTTTTTCGATTTTGACAAAACACTCATCGAAGTGGAAAGCGGCAGGATCGGATTCAAATACCTCTACAAAATCAAAGAAATCCGATTGTCTTTCTTGCTGAAGGTTGCCATAACCAATTTCTTTTACGAACGCGACTGGATATCCGACACACAGATGGCTCGTATCATGCTCACGTTCTACAAAAACAGGGACATCAGGCCATTGGAAGACGGCGCTGAAGAATTCTACCACACCTACCTGAAGCCACACATTGCAACCAACATCCTGGAGCGGGTTCGAGAACACCAGGACGCCGGGCACATCCTGGTCCTGGTTTCAGCATCGCTTCGATACATGTTGAAGCCCGTCATCCAGGACCTGGGATTCCATCACCTTCTTTGTACCGATCTCGAAATAGCTGGTGATGGCAGTTTGACCGGAAGGACTGACGGCCCCGTCTGTATAGATCAACACAAACGTGTGGCCGTCAAGAACCTGGCCCATGAAAAGGGCATCCGTCTCAACCGGTCCTATGCCTACGGCAATCACCACTCGGACATTCCCATGCTCGAAACGGTTGGCAACCCAACAGCCGTCGAACCGACTGCGCCGCTAAAAAAGAAGGCTGTCGAAAACGGATGGCCTATTCTATCCTTCAGGTAATCGCTGTGTTGCAACTTCCGCCATCCGGCTTTTGTTCGCGGTAGGAATGCTCTGCCGGCAGAAAAACATTATTGCATATCAGCATGGTATTCCTGCAGAGACCTCACTTGTGGCACACCATCACGGCGCGCTGCAATGCCCTTGGCTGCCGCTACAGCCGCTGCGGTCGTCGTAATATATGGTACCTTATATTTGATGGCGGCTTTGCGGATACTTGAACTGTCCTGCACACTCTTTCGCCCGCTGGGCGTATTTATCAGAAGATCGATGGTCTCGTTCTTTATGGCATCCACAAGATCCGGTCTTCCATACCCCAGTTTGCGTAAGGGCGTATTTTCAATGCCTCGCTCTTCCAGAAAATAGTGTGTGCCTTCTGTTGTCATGATCTTGAAACCCAGTTCTTTAAAAAGTCTGACGGCTTCCAATGCCGCACTTTTGTCTCGATCGGCAATGGTAAACAGCACGGATCCTTCTAAGGGCAGTGGGGTCTGGGTAGCTTCCTGGGCTTTAAAAAATGAGCGGCCATAGGAATGGGAAATACCTAAAACTTCACCGGTAGATCTCATTTCCGGCCCCAGAAGCGGATCAACCTCGGGAAACATGTTGAAGGGGAAAACCGCCTCTTTAATACCGTAATGGGTTATTGGTTGATGCTTCAGCCCAAGGTCCCCGATGCGTTTACCAAGCATGACCTGCATGGCAAGCCTTGCCATGGAGATGTTACAAACCTTGGATACCAGAGGTACGGTCCGCGATGCACGGGGATTGGCTTCCAGCACATACACCGTATTTTCAAATATCGCGTATTGAATATTCATCAGCCCGACAACATTGAGTTCGATGGCAATTTTACGTGTATATTCGCTAATCGTTTCGATGTGTTTCGGCGCTATGCTCAGCGGCGGAATAACACATGCCGAATCACCCGAATGTATGCCTGCCAGTTCAATATGCTCCATTACGGCCGGCACGAAAGCATCCGTACCGTCGGATATTGCATCGGCTTCAGCCTCGATGGCATTATCCAGAAATTTATCAATGAGAATCGGCCTTCGAGGAGAAATCTCTACCGCTGCATCAAGATAAAATTTAAGGGATTTTTCATCCTGCACCACTTCCATACCACGGCCCCCCAGAACATATGAAGGCCTGAGCATTAAAGGATATCCTATCCTGTCAGCGATTTTCTGAGCCTCATCCATGGTACTGGCCATGCCGGACTCCGGCTGGGGAATGTCCAGCTTACGCATTATGAACCGGAAGCGATCCCGATCTTCCGCCAGATCGATGGTTTCAGGCGAGGTACCTATTATCTTTACACCCAGTTCCTCCAGTTCAGTGGCAATTGTCAGGGGCGTCTGTCCCCCGAACTGGACAACAACACCTTCGGGTTTTTCCTTTTCATAGATACTCAAAACATCTTCAACGGTAAGCGGCTCAAAGTAGAGCTTGTCCGATGTGTCGTAATCCGTAGATACGGTTTCAGGGTTGCAGTTAACCATAATTGATTCATAACCTGCATCGCGGATGGCCAGTGCAGCATGCACGCAGCAATAATCAAACTCAATGCCCTGACCAATACGGTTGGGCCCACCACCCAGAACCATTATTTTTTTACGATCACTCACCGGAACCTGGTCCGGCGCATTGTAGGTGGAAAAGTAATAGGATGCGTTTTCAACACCGCTTACAGATACCGGTTCCCACGCTTGATGCATGCCCAATTCCTTTCTCTGTTCACGGATTTGCTTTTCCGGCAGGTTGAGCAACATGGATAGATAGCGATCTGCAAAACCATCTTTTTTGGCTTGAATCAGCAGATCATCGGGCAATGCCTGATCCTTGCAGCCTAATATTTTTTCCTCTAGTTCGACCATCTCTTGCATCTGCTCAAGAAACCAGGGTTTGATATGGGTCTTTTCATGTAGTTTCTTTACCTCTGCACCTTTGCGCAGGGCTTCATACAATAGAAACTGACGTTCGCTGGTGGCACAGTCCAGCCGGCCCATGAGTTCTTCCAGCGACAATGTATTGAAATTTTTTGCGAACCCAAGACCGTACCGGTTGATTTCAAGGCTCCGAATCACTTTCTGGAAGGCCTCCTTATATGTTTTCCCCAGACTCATGGCCTCACCCACCGCCCGCATCTGGGTGCCCAATTTATCTTCAGCCCCATCGAATTTTTCAAATGCCCAGCGGGCAAATTTAACAACCACATAGTCACCTGAAGGCGTATATTTCTCCAGGGTTCCATCCCGCCAGTAAGGTATTTCATCCATGGTCATACCACCGGCGAGTAGAGAAGAAACTCTCGCGATGGGAAATCCAGTCGCCTTGGATGCCAGGGCGGAAGAACGGGATGTGCGGGGGTTTATCTCAATAACAACGACACGGCCGGTCTTTGGATCATGGGCATATTGAACATTGGTTCCACCAATCACCTCAATCGCCTCAACAATGTTATAGGAATATCGCTGTAAACGTTCCTGAAGTTCCGGGCTAATGGTCAACATGGGGGCCGTACAGAAGCTGTCACCGGTATGAACGCCCATGGCGTCGACATTTTCGATAAAGCAAACCGTTACCATCTGGTTCTTCGCATCTCGAACCACTTCCAGTTCGAGCTCCTCCCAACCCAGGACCGATTCTTCAACCAGGATCTGATTGACAAGACTCGCTGCCAGACCGCGAGGGGCAATAACGCCTAATTCCTCAATATTATAGACCAGACCACCACCGGTGCCCCCCATGGTATAGGCCGGACGAATCACAACCGGGTAACCCAGATCCTCTGCCGCCGCCTCGGCCTCTTCAATCGTATTGGCCGTCTTGCTGCGTGGCATATCGATACCCAGTTTTTCCATCGTAGATTTAAACGCCAGACGGTCTTCACCCCGCTCTATGGCATCCACATTCACTCCGATCATCTCTACACCATATTCTTCCAATACGCCTGTTCGACTCAGCTCAGAAGACAGATTCAAGCCTGATTGTCCTCCCAGGTTGGGCAGAAGTGCATCGGGTCGCTCCTTGGCGATAATCTGCGTCAGAATTTTCAAGTTCAGCGGTTCGATGTAGGTCACATCGGCCGTACCCGGATCGGTCATGATCGTCGCCGGATTGGAATTAACCAACACAATTTCATATCCCATGGATCGCAGTGCTTTACATGCTTGTGTGCCGGAATAGTCAAATTCACATGCCTGTCCGATCACGATGGGACCCGATCCGATGATGAGAATCTTGTGGATGTCATCTCTTTTGGTCATGATCTCTCCTTTAAGAAGTCTTTGAAGCTTTTTCTTTTTTTAATTTTCTTTTTTCTTTTATGCTGCTTTGTGCTTTTTTCTTTTCCTGTGGTTTTCTTTTGTCTTTACCTTTTGCCATTTCAAACCTCCAATCGTAATAGTATCTCCCACCTAAATTGGGAGAAAGGGTTCATTCCGTTTCTTCTATCTGTGCCGTATAGAAATTTGACTCATCATTGCTTTCTATCCAAACGATAGGAGCTTCACCCATAAAATTGTCTATGGATCCGCATTGTAAGGCAGTCAACAGCAGTAGCTCCATATCAAAAGAAAAACGCTTGTCAGTCATTTGATCCAATACATATTTTAAAATTTCGGTTTTAAATGCCTTGAAGCCGCATTGGGTGTCTGTGATTTCACCAAGTTGCGGTAAAAGTTTAGATCGAATAAAATGACGAAACACCAGCATCAAGCGATCGTGATCGGTCACTCCCATGGCACCTTTTGGGGTACAGTATACGCCACCGGCAGAATATCGAGTCCCAATGGCACACATCCTGTTTGACTCTTCAAGTTGGTGCAACAATAGACCGGCCTGAGCAATGTTTGTAGACAAGTCAGAATCGGTAAAAAAAACAATGTGATGGTCATTGTCATGGTGTTCTTGGATAGCCGACCACATCCCGTATTGAACGGCACCTCCTTTTTGACTGTCCGATGGTGTGTTCAGGTCTTTAGTTACCGGAGTTCCTTTTTCAATTCCGTCAGCTAAGAACAGCACGCGTACATTCTTATATTTCTCACGTTGAATAATTTCCGCCGCAATCTCACCGCTTTTTTCAGGACAGCCATCATCAACAAAAATGAGTTCCCATTCTTTATCCTTTTCGCCCTCGAACAGCCATTTTAGCTGAAACACTTTTCGCCTTAAAAAATCCTCTCCGAACGGATGTTCCTTTTTAGTTCGAACACGGTTGTGCTCTTGATACATCGCAACAACAAAACTGCTAAAAATCGGCCCTGAAATTAATTGTAATGATTTTTTAGATAACGCCAGTTTCAAAGCGAGATGAAGAATAACAGGATATTTTCGCTGCTCGGCGATAATACGGGCGTTAATGCTTCTCAGATCCTCCTCCAATGGATAAAGATTCAACAAAAGTTCTGAAACACCAAAAGCCCGCCTTTCCTGTTCAGAATCAGTCAAGTCCATCGAGAGTGGCATATCTTTTGTGGTTTCAAGTACTTTGTCCCATCGCTTGTCACTCTCTGTAAGCTTCTTAAGATTCTCCAGCGAAAATGTCTGTCTAAATAGAGAATCATCTTCTGTGCTGAACATTGCCGGGATCCCAGCCATCATCCGATGAAATTGTGACTCCTTCAAATTTTCAATAAATGCAGCGAAATCCGACGTGTCGGGTGTAATTCTAATCATCCTCTGTTCGTATTTTCGATATAAATCGGCGATGTTTTTCATCATTTTTAAATAACTATCCATGCAGTCACTCCTTATATTCAGACTCGCTCGTCAACCCCGCGGCCCCGATAGACCGGGTACGTCCGGGCGATATAAGACCAGCACCGTTCGACAGGGCAGATAAAGATCCAGCCCGCTCTCCGGGCGACCTTTACCGGGCCCGGCTTCGTAAACACATTCCCGGGCATCATCCAGTCTGCCATGGCCACCATAGCTTCGATTGTCGCTGTCGAAAACCCAATCATATCGACCGGACGGGAGATAAAAGAAATAATCGGAAAAGGATTCCTCCGGGTGGAAGTTGAACAAAAAAACGAGTCGATTTCTTTCAAATGCGATGATTTTATCGTCATTATGGGTGTGAACCAGACGTATAGGGCTGTCGAACAAGGTATAGGTTTTGGCAAGCCGGATCATGTCACGATCAAAATGAGCCAGTTGTGAATATTTCAGATATGGATCATCCATCAGGTGCCACTGTCGGCGCGCATAAATATAAGACCAGTTGTTTTCCCTACGGGGAAAATCGATCCACTCGGGATGGCCGAACTCATTACCCATAAAATTCAAATAACCATCCCCGGCCGTGGCAAGAGTCAGCAGGCGAATCATCTTGTGAAGTGCCATGCCCCGGTTGATGATGAGGTGGTTGTCCGACACGCTCATGTGGTGGTACATGGCATCACCCATGAGGCGAAATATCAGGGTCTGGTCACCCACCAGCGCCTGGTCATGAGATTCGGAATAGCTGATGGTTTTTTCTTCGGATCTGCGATTGGTCAATTCGTACCAGAGATGGTCCATGGGCCATTCTTCATCCCGGGTGTCTTTTGTCAGCTGGATCCAATAATCCGGCACCCCCATGGCAAAACGATAGTCGAACCCCACACCCCCTTTTTCTACCGGGGAAGCAAGCCCGGGCAGACCGCTCACATCCTCTGCGATGGTTATGGCTGCGGGAGCCAATTCGTGAATCAAACCATTTGCCAACGTGAGATATATGAGCGCTTCATCATCTATATCGTTATTAAAGTAGTCATCATAACTCGTGAAGGCATGACTCAGGCCATGGTGCAGATAGAGCATGCTGGTGATGCCGTCGAATCGAAATCCATCCAGATGATAAACATCGAGCCAGAACCGGCAGTTGGATAGAAGAAAGTGGAGCACCTGGGGTTTAGCGTAGTCAAAACAACGCGAATCCCAGGCCGCGTGACGACCACGTGGACCCGCGTGGAAATACTGACAGTCTGTTCCATCAAAACGACTGAGGCCCTCCACTTCATTCAACACACTGTGGGAATGAATCAGGTCCATGATCACGCGCAGCCCGGCACCATGGGCTGTATCGATGAGCATTTTGAGATCTTCCGGAGAGCCAAAACGTGAAGAGGCCGCAAAAAAGCTCGACACCTGGTAACCGAACGAGCCGTAATAGGGGTGTTCCTGCAGACCCATTAACTGGAGTGTATTGTACCCCGCCTTGACGATCCGGGGAATGACATTTTCTGCAAATTCACGGTAGGTCCCGGTTTTGGCTTCTTCCTGGGCCATGCCGACATGCGCCTCGTAAATGAGTGGCGACTCCGAAAATATTTCCGGCACATGGTGCTGCCAGTGGTATGGATTTTCAGGGTGCCACACCTGGGTGTTGAAGATCAGGGTTTGTTTGTCCTGAACCACTCTTCGGGCATAAACCGGAATCCTGTCTCCGGCGCCTCCCGGCCAATGAATCCGGAGGCGGTAATGATCCCCATGGGTTAATTCCTGCAACGGCAGACGGAGCTCCCAGTCTCCGTTTTTGTTGATACGTTTCAGAGCATAAGAAGGCCGTTCCTCCCAGTCGGTCATGTCCCCGACAAAAGAAACAGCCTCTGCATTGGGGGCCCACTCCCGAAAAATCCATTCACCATGGCTGACATGCAGGCCATAGTAGGTATGCCCCGAAGCAAAGTCAGCCAGTGTCATTTTGTTTTTGACCAGGCGGGTCTTTGTTTCTCCTACCCTGACAAGTCTTCTCCGAATGACATCCTGGTAGGGTTCCAGGAAGGGATCCTGCTTCAGTAGGTGTTTGAGTTGTAGATCGATGGTTGTTTTTTCCGTATGCATGATCAGGTTGTTTTTAACCTTTGGACGTTCATCTTTTGAAATCGTTACAGGCGGACTAAAACCCTAATAGGGTGACGCCGTTACTAGCGGCCGCTGCAGCATCCGTTCATACAGTTCGATGTAGCGACGGGCGGTGACCGCATGGGTGAAGGTCCCGGCGCTTTCCTGCATAATCCGGTCAACCTGAGCTTCTTTTTCATCGACGGGCCGCCTGTAAAAACGCATGGCCTCGTTGATGGCCCACCACAAACCATTGGCATCATACGTTTCAAAAACAAATCCATTGCCGAGGCTGTTTTCAACATCGATATGATAAATCGTGTCGTGAAGACCGCCGGTATCGTGAACCACCGGTAGAGACCCGTAGAGAGGGGCGATCATCTGGGGCAGACCACAGGGCTCAAACCGGGACGGCATCAGGATAAAATCAGAAGCGCTATAAGCCTGGTGCTCAAGGCTTTCGCTGAAATCGCAGACAGCCACTCGCTGATGCAGATTGTGAAACGAGACGATATCACGAAACACCCGCTGGTATTCACCATTTGCCACAAATACGACCTGCAGGTTATCACCCCAGTAGGTTGACATGACATGATAGAGAATTTCAGCCAGCAACTGGCAGCCTTTCTGGTTTGGATCCAGGCGGGACGGCCAGAAAAAGAGCGGTGCCTCTGGGTCTTCGATCAGCCCAAGATTGACTTGAAGCACTTGTTTGTTTTTCTGTTTGGCGCTCATATGATCTTTATGGGTGTACGTGTGAAAGAGGTGGCGGTCGGTTTCGGGGTTGAAGATCGGGTCCGGTGCGTTCAAAATCCCTACGGAACAATTTGCGGCCACCTTGTTGGCCAGCTCCCGTTCCAGGCTTTCCGATACAAATTCATGCCGCCCCTCCACAATCTCTTTCAAAAATGTCGGGCTGACAGTATTGACGAAATGCGCTGCAAACACACCACTGACCAGGAAATCAACAGAGTTGTTTCCCCACGATTGTTCATAGTCATAGGGCGACTTTTCATAGTACAGGTGATGCCAGAAATAGGCCGCATCGATCCCGCGATCCTCGATTTGGGACAAGGTACTTTTGACTGTGTGAATGTTGTGGATTGTAAAGAGACAGGGTATCCCCATCTGGCGGGACATGGACGGGATCAGGCCGGTCATCCAGTCATTACAGTGAATCAGATCGGGTTCCACGCGGGGAATAACATGGTTGATGACTTCCCGCTGAAACGCCAATGAAAGTTTGGTGTTCTCACCGCCATAATCGGAATAGACACGGTTCAGGTAGTAAAACGCCCTGTCCTGAGCCAGATGGATGCGATCGTCCGGCATGCTTTTTCGAATAATACGCTGCTCTTCCTTGAGGAAGGGTGCCAAACGGTCTGAGAAGATGGCGCGATAGTCCGGCAACGCCACATGTACATCGACCCCCTGCTCGAACAGCGCACTGATCAGCGCGGCAGAGACATCGGCCAAACCGCCGGCTTTTGCAGTGAGGTAATGGGACAGGCTCCCCATGCGGTCCGGCAGATACGTAACTTCGGGTGTTACAATCAGAACACGCGGTGATTTTTGAGGTGTTGCCATCGAGTTATTCTTTCAATAATCATCTCCCTATCGGGCAGAGATGAGATACCACGGCTATTTTGTTTGTTGAGTTTATTGAGTTTGTTGGGTTCGTTGGGTTACTTTTTGCTTTCAGCTGTATGCCGTAGTTTAACTGCTATTAGCTTTAATCTGGAAGCAACTCAATAAACACAATGAACCCAATGAACCCAATAAACCAATGCCCCCGGACCCCTGGTTTAAGCCCACGTTATCAACCCCGGTGTAAATCGTAAAAAATCATCTCCTTTGGGGCTTACTCGAACCGTAAATCCAAATCGTCCAGATGACGCACAGGGGAGTAAACAGGAATAAAGATACGTTCCCTGGCCCAATTCCTTTTCAACTTCCATTGATTGGGTCATCCCGGGCAACAGCGTATCAACGGAGCGCAGCTTTCCATAATAGAGCTCCACCAGAACCTCCTCGGGACGAATCTCACCCAGGGATATTTCAGCCGATATTTGAAATGACTCGCCTATTCTGAAAGGACCGCTATATTCCCTGCCAGGCTCTTTCACCTGAATGTCTTTCCACATGTCCACGAGACGCTTTTTCTGTGCCAGCATCTGCTTCGCTTTTTCTGTGCCATTTTGCGTAAATGTCCGATAACTTTCAAACGCCGGCTGGTAAAATTTCCGGTCATACTCCAGGACCATCCTGTGCGTACAGTAGTCCTTCAGTGCCATTTTCATGGATGCCTTCATCATACTGGTCCATTTTTCGGGTGAATCACCATTTTTTCGGTCATAAAAACAGGGTATGACATCATTTTCCAGCAGATTATAGAGGGCGTAACTGTCTACCATATCCTGGTACTCATGGTCGTCGTATTCCTCACCGTTGCCGATAGCCCAACCCCGGTCTTCCCGGAAGCCTTCGCACCACCACCCATCCAGAACGCTGACATTGAGGACCCCGTTGATGGCAGCCTTCATTCCGGAAGTACCACAAGCCTCCATGGGTCGTCTCGGTGTGTTGAGCCAGACATCGGCGCCCTGAACAAGCGTTCGGGTCACGTTGATGTCGTAATCCTCCAGAAACACAATACGTTGTCGCAACTCCGGGTCCCTTGCAAACGCGATCAACTGCCGAATAATCTCCTTTCCTTCTCCGTCTTTAGGATGCGCTTTTCCAGCAAAAATTATCTGTACGGGCTTATCAGGGTCGTTGATAATCTTTTTCAGCCTCTCGGGATCTTTCAGGAGCAGTGTTGCCCGCTTGTATGTGGCAAACCGCCGGGCAAAACCGATGGTGAGTATGTCCGGGTCCAAAACACCTTCAGCATCTCGCATGGTTGACTGGGGTGCGTTTCGGCGGCCATACTGTCTCACCATCAGTTCCCGACACGTCCGTATCAATCTGGCACGGCTCATGCGCCTTGCCTGCCAAAGCTCATCGTCATAAATCTGATCGATCCGTTTTGAAAGATTCTTGATCCCCGAGTGCAAATACCAATCAGGCGACAGATAGCGCTCGAAAAGCGTTGCGTTTTCAATCGATATCCAGGATGAGATGTGGATGCCGTTGGTCACATGTGATATGGGAATCTCGTCTTCAGGCCATCCGGGCCAGACATGCGCCCACATGCGCCGGGCAACCCGACCATGCAGCCGGCTCACGCCGTTATGGTGCTGGGACATCCTGAGCCCCAGCACGAACATGGACAGCGGTGCGTTTGAGTTCCCGCCACCGGGCTGTCCCCATGATATGATCCGGTCCGTATCGATGCCAAGACACTCCTGCATGGATTCGACATAAGGAGCCACCATCTCCTTTGGAAATTCATCGTGCCCGGCGGCAACCGGCGTATGGGTCGTAAAAATAGTTGTCCTGGGTATGATTTCGAGAGCCGTTTCCATGTCGATGTCGTACTGGTTTTTAATCTGGCACAATCGTTCGATGCTGCAAAATGCCGAATGACCTTCATTCATGTGACAGATCTTTGGTTGAATACCCAATACCTCCAAAGCCCGCATACCACCAATACCCAGCAGAACTTCCTGCTCCAGGCGCTGCTTTGGCTCACCCGCATAAAGCCGATCCGTAATAGCCCTTACCTCGGCTGGATTCTCCGGTATATTGGTATCCAGCAGGTAGAGTGGCACACAACCGACCTGCACCTTCCAGATAATGGCATGAATCGGCCCCTGGGGACCTGCCAGGGTGATGGATGCTTGATTTCCGGAATGATCCTTGACGCGCCGGAGGGGCATGTAAAAAATATCGTTATCCGGATATTCCTCCTGCTGCCATCCCTCGTCATTTAGAAACTGGTGAAAATAGCCCTTGTTGAAAAGCAGCCCCATTCCCACCAGGGGCAGGGAAAGGTCGGATGCGGCCTTCAGGTGGTCGCCCGCCAGCACACCCAGGCCTCCGGCAAACAAAGGCAGGCTCTCGTGAATTCCGAATTCCATGGAAAAATAGGCAATCGTTCCATCCCCGGCATCCATTGATTCATTGTCCGGATCAGACATCACTGTTTCGGCTTCAAATTTCTTTTTTACGCGCTCCATGTGGGCGAGATACCCCCCATCTGTTGCCAGTTCCTCAAGGCGTTCCGGTGGGATTAAAGTGGAAAAAAGGATCGGGTTACTACCCGACTGACGCCATATCTTCGGATTGATACGCCTGAACAATTCGATGGCGTCTATATGCCAGCACCACCACATATTTCTGGACAGATCCTCCAGAAATTTCAATGATTCGGGAACCGACGGAAAGACCTGATACATTTGAAGACGTTTCATGGGTTGTCCTTATATGTTAGTTGGAAATTTGGTAGATTATCCCCACTATACTATAAATTCGTCTTAAGGCCACTATAAAATCGCTATGTAATTATCTGTTTATTGGGTTCATTGTGTTTATTGTGTTGTTTTCCGTAAACAGTATTTTCCAAAGACCCGGAACAACTCAAAGAGCTCAGTAAATACCCGGGTCTAAAGGGCCCGGCACTGGGTTGCCCCTAAGGGGCTTTATCACCAGTATATGAACCAGAGAAGTCAGAATGTCGTAAAGCGCTAAAATGTTTTAATGCTGGAAAACGAATGAACATCGAACATCCAACGTCCAACATCGAATTTTGAATTTAAAAAGATGAAGAAACAGAAATAATTCGGTATTGGTTTTTTGTTTTCATTCAACATTGGACGTTCGATGTTCGATGTTGGACGTTCATCTTTATAAAATCATCATTGTAAAGATTCTGTATTCTGACTCCTATATTCTTTAGTGAACTTAATCAGGCTGAGCCAATGATCTCTGACCTGGCCCAGAGGACCAGGTTTTAATGATGGAATAAACTCAATAAACACTATCCCCCTGGACCCTGATTCCTCAACCCCTTGTTTGCTGTGAAGCGGGGATGCTCGAAGGCTGGGATGCTGCTGTCCGCTGATAGCTGTTAGCTACCCTCGAACCCTTGTATCACCCTCAGACCCTTGAACCCTATTTGTTCAGCTTCAACCACACCCGCAATGCTTCACTGGCACCCCATGCCTGGGCCGGGCACCCGCGATGACTATGCGGTAAATCACCATCCAGAATCTCGGGTACATGACCGATACAACCTTGCTCCAGCAGACGGGTCACACTGTTCATCCATGCTTTGGCCGTTTGTCGTGCCTCGGAACCAAAGGTTATCTCCCAGGCCTCACAGAAAGATGGGAAGAGCCATGTCCAGGCGGTTCCGTTGTGATAGGCCGGCTTTCTGGCTGTGTCCTCGTCTCCTTCATACCGACCCCGGTATGGCTGATACGGATCGTTAAGGTGTTGCCCCTCGTGAATAATTTCCAGAGGACGGTGCACGGGGCGGTCTGCCAGGCTGCGAATGGCACCGGGAACCAGCAGTTCCTGACATGCTTCCAACAGATTTCGGCACATGTCAGGCTGGACAACGGCTCCCATGGTAATCGCCAGAAGCTGGTTGGGCCGCAAAGCGTCATCCGCTACCGCTTCTCGAACCGGGGTGCCCTTCCCTGCATGCAGGCAGTCGGACAGGTAATGCTCGGATTCCAGCCGGAAATATTCGCCAATGGACGCCTGGACCTTCTCCGCCAGATGGGACCATGGACCATCATTGTCGTCAATGGTGCTCAAAAATCTTACCGTTCCGTACCATAAGGCCTGAATTTCAATGGGGTATCCTTCCCGTGGCGTACCGGCCGGATGATTGGTATCCATCCATGTATAATGAGAAGGGCTGTAGACCAAACCGGTTTCAGCGTCCATCTGAATGCCGTTGGAAGTTCCGTTGATATAGGCATTGGCGATGGCACTTATGATGTCCTGGATGGTTCGTTGGCCACAGGCTTCCCGAAGCCATGACCGGTTATTTTCCTTTTCGACCAATTCCTTGCAGGCAATGACAAACCATAAAGGGGCATCTGATGTTTCCCGATTGGATGTACGGGTGCCATGAAGCATATTCGGCAACGTACCATTCTCCTCGAATCGTCCAAACAGTTTTAAGATACGACGGGCAAGGTTGGTTTCACCCAGTTCGATCAAGGCACGCGTAACAATAATGGCGTCTCGTCCCCAATCAAGAAACCAGGGATATCCCGCAATAACCGTATGCAATGATCCTCTCCGCACGATGAACTGGTGTAGCGCTGCTTCCAGTACCTTTTGGACAGGTATCACCGAATCCATAGCGCCTGGGTCGGAACGACACATGGGGGTCGATGATTTCATTGATTGGTGGTCGGCAGCATGTTCTTCCCCGGGAGCTGCCACTGTTGCGCGCAGACGCGCCATCCCGCCGCCACGGACCTGGACCTTGAAATAACCGGGGCTGAACAGATCACCGTGCGCATCGAAACCCCGTGATGCATCCTCCGGCTGGTGCACCATGTAATGCCATTCCGGTTCGTGAACAAAGGCACCCTTTTCCTGGCGCATATCGAGGACATGCCGGTCGTCCGGACGGAAAGTAAAACCGTCTTCACCAGGCGTAACAGCCGGCGGCCATGCTTGTTCAAGCCCCTTGTAGGCCTTGGTGTTTGCATGAAATGAACGGTTTTCAATATCCGGTCGCAAAATGATATCAATCAACTCCGCATCCGGGAGGCGACCCTGTCCCCGGATTGCCGGGCATCGCTCAAACACAAGCCGGATTGCATCCTTGTCTCTCTCCAGAACTGTTTTCAGTTTGATAACCACATGGGTTCCACGGCCCGTGGGAACGTGAAAGGTCCACTCCCCCTGCAGGGAACTGTCGAGGGCAAACGTTTCCAGACAATCCCCGTTCAGAGATTGAGAATAATCCTGATACACCACCCAGCCCCTCAACCGCGTGAACATGATCCATCTATCCACCGGAAGATCGGCATTGACGTTGGCAGAGAGAACCGCATCGTAGCGGCTGTTCAGCTTTCCCCACTCAATCGGCAGGAAGCCGGCAGCGCCCAGGTCGTTCGTCACGAGTGTTCGCAGGGAAGCCTCATGGAGCCTTTGCCTCGGGTAACCCAGATTTATGACCGGTGTTTCGGCGCTCAACAGCATCAGGCACGCTTTTTCCTGGTGGTGCCCATTGGCAGCGTAGACCGATAACCGGAGGGTCAGTTCCAGGTGTTCGTCTGGAGTGGAAAAAGGTTTCAATAGTGCCCAGTGAAATCCTTTTGGAGACAACATCGATTTTTCAGCCGCCAGGATTGTGCGCTGGTGAGAAACTTTCACATAAAATGGCTCTGGGGACTCCACCAGTAAAAAATGTTCCGGTGGCAACATGACTTCCCGACGGCCGTCCCGTGGCCACACCCACTTAACAACGCGGGATTCAGAGCTGTGGGTGTTGGCCTCCCGGCAGAATTCAACCGGGTCGGCCTGCAGCTTAAAAACAGAAGTTTCGAGGTCCCAGTCGCCCAGGTCCCCAAACCCGTTAACCACCTGGAATACCTCCAGCACCTTTGCTCGAAGACGCTGCCGGACAATCCGATCGGGAACCTGGAAAAGTTCCTGCGTATCTTTTCGGATCTCCGGCCAGTCGTCTGGGTCATCCGTTATGCAGAGAACCTGGCCTGGAGGCAGATCGATCACGATTGTCCGCCCGTCCATCTGTGGACTGACTTTCTCCCCGGTCAAGAGATCTATCCATGAATCAGGCGGCCCAAAGTTCTCAATTCTCTGCCATGCAGCCCTTCCGGATCTGCTGTCGTTGAGGTTGACGATAATCATCAATCTCTTTCCGGAAGGCTGGTGATGCCGCAGAAAGATGAGAATATCTTCCGACGCGTGATCTACCACACTGATCCGGGTCTGGTCGTGAAAGGCCGGATGATACTTCAAAAGTTTACTCAATCGATGGATGTGATCCGTCTGATTCTCTTCTGCATTCCAGTTCAGTGACGGTGATTCATGCACATCGATTTTTTCGGTGGCAAACCATTCGACACCGTTAGCAAAACCGAAGGCTCCCTGAAAGGAACCGAGTGCGCACAGTGCGGTGCGCATTTTGGCCCAGGTGTGAGACCTGGATGCCAGGCGCGGATTGTCATGTGTTTCAGCATAGTGGGCCATGAGGCCCTCACTTTCTGAAACATCCATGGCCTGCAACAATTGAAAGGCGATGTCCCGGTGATCGTAATTCTGGAAAAGCTCAGAATATGCCCAGTTGAAGTTGGCTGCATCCAAAAGCTCGCGGGTTACGACAATTTTACCCCCCAGGCCCTCGAGGAAGAAAATCGTGTCCGGGAACTGCTCCCTGACCACAGCAATAATGTACTGCCAGGCTGGAATGGGTATCATGTACCCTGCATCACACCGGAAACCATCTACACCACGGTTACACCAGGTCAGGAATACATTGGCCATATATTGCCACAGCTCTTTATGCTGGTAGTTGAGCTTGGTGAGATCCTCCCAGCGCACACCCCACGCACCGGGCACTTCGATATCACCCTTTGAACTACGCACCAGCCATTCCGGATGCGTTTCATGCAAAGATGCAGCCCATCCGGTGTGGTTGATGGCGATATCCATCAGAAGCTTTGCATTGCGGGCATGAACAGCCTCCACCAACTCGACGAACTGCTCAAGGGGCGTGGCCTTTGAGTCGAATTCCGCCAAAGAAGGATCCACGGCGGTGAAACTGAGGGCTGCGTAAGGGCTTCCAAAGCGACCCATTCTGCCGTAGGTTGTAGGGGTCGGATGAATTGGGAGCAGTTGAACAAACCGGCAGCCCAGGCGGCCGATGATGAAATCCAGCTCCCGGATCAAATCCCTGAACGTACCGGAAGGAGGGATCGCGGCATAACCGGCATTGTCCAGCAACTGAACAGCATCGGTATGGTTCTGCTTGAAAAACCGGCCCTCTTTATTGGGCCCGAACTGTCGCACAAATGCATTATAGATGACATTACCACAGCAGGTATCGGCCGGTTCGACATTGATGGTAATATTAGGGCCCGGAATCCAGATAGGGTCTTGTCGACCTTCCGGAATATACATTGCCTTGGCCTTGAAATGACCGATATCGGTCAGAGGGAGCCGTAAGTTGAACTGTTGCGGCGTCACTTCCGTCATGGAAATATCAAACCAGTCGCGTCCCAGACCTGGTAAGTTATTTTCAACAGACGCGATGATCTGTTGGCGGGAGATGCTGCCCTGGCCAAGGTTGGTCCTGAGAAGCGCGCTCCCTTTGAGTGGACGGGTCGACGTAAGTGTAAATGTCACCGTATCCCCTCGATACCGTAACAGTTTGCTACCGGGTTCCGGTTTCAGTGCCATATTCATATGAATGGACATGAATGAAATCTACCTGTTTCATAGAATAAATTCAACCATTTTCCCGGTTCTTGCCACAGTATCCACAAGACCGATTAATAGCGTGCTTAAGCACTCTGCTTCATGAGATGGCCCTCAGCTACGAATATACTTATGTTCCTATTGAAATGAAAAATGCTTCTAATCAAGGAATCGAATAATAACCAATTGGATAATTCTTGAGAATGTCTAAACCTTCAAAATCTGAAAGTAGTCTTTGCTTAAGGTTTGTAACTGTAACAACCACCACATCTGTTAATTTACCGTTGTCAATCTTGAACTTTAATGCCAAAATATCCAAGATATTGATAGAATAACGGAGTCACCTATAAGGGATTCTTGCATCGGAGTCGAAATTTACTGGATTATGTCAACTAATTGTTATCCCTGTTATTTCAACCTTCTGTTACAAAACCTCTAGCGCAGAGGGATCTCCGGGGATGATGAAATCTCCTGTTTTTTAGTGATGCCAATTTGTTAGGCTTGTTTTGCTAATCTGATATGGAGGCCTTTTAAACTATGGGCCGATTATGGATAGCAAATTTAATTTTCGAGGCTCAGTTCAAAAGATAAATCGCCACAAACCCGATTTTATCTGCTGGTCTAAGCAATCTCATTTAGTCTGTTTATTCTTTTTTGATATTAATCTAAGTATTAGGATCAAAAATAGAATTATTAAGGCTGGTAGGATTAATTCCTTAATAAATTGAAAAATATTCGTTAAAAAGTTATTAAAACGCACATTTAGCGAATAGATTATATTTTGAACCAGCTCCTTAGTTTTTAAGATCTCTTCATACAGACAACGCCGAGAAATGATATAATTGAATATCATGACAATTACCTCTTTTGGGGTTCAGCGTGAAATGTCTGGGTTCCCGCGCTAATTATTTTCAAGTAGAGCCCGAAGTTAATGTGATACGATCTTCTAACGAAACATTTTCATCTTGGTACGTTAGAAGGCCATAATTAAGTCACATTAACATGACAACTTTTGCGATGAAAAATTATCAAGAGTCATGTTTCCCTCGATGGTTGTTTGAACGCCTTTTTTTGGAATACAGATTTTCCCATTTTCCAAATTTACAATACACATTGTTACAAAATTTTCTGGGTAAACGATCCTCGCTCTAAGAGGTTTGTAGTACATGGTACCAAAAACACCACCAACAAGATTTATGAATTGGATCAATTTTCCCTTATATTTATCTGGTACGTTGTTTGGGACTATTTTTCCATTGCCAAGACTGTTAATTAAGGCTCCGCCTCTTGATCCTGGTTGTACTCACCACCCCCCATTTAGACAAATTTGAACACGTTGTCTTCCGATCTCTTTTCCTTTCTTTTCTATTTTTCTAGTTTTCATTATGGTATTAGATTATTCTATTCCCCCGCCTAATACTGCATAAAGCCTAACCTGGCTAGCATATCTGGCCAGACGGAGCGTGATAAGACCCTGCTGCGCTGTATACATGGATTGCTGTGCAACAAGGACGCCCAGGTAACTGTCAATCCCCTTTATATAACGCTTATTTGAGAGCCGATATGTTTCTTCAACAGCATTGACAAGAGATTGTTGTGCAGAAACCTGCTGATTAATGGTGCCATGCACGGCAAGCGCATCAGCTACCTCCCTGAAGGCTGTCTGGATTGCCTTCTCATACTGGGTCAGAGCGATTTTCTGATCAGCTTTGCTGACCCGCAACGCGGACCAAGTGCGGGCGTCAAAAATCGGCAGAGATACCAGCGGTGCAAAATTCCAGGTACGCGATCCGGATTGAAACAGACCGGACAGTTCCATGCTGGCGGTTCCCACCGAGGTTGTCAAAGAAATGCGGGGGAAAAAGGCGGCCCGGGCTGCGCCTATAAAGGCGTAGGCCCCCTTGAGCAGATGTTCCGCTGCCATAATGTCAGGCCGATTCAGCAGTGCTTCGGAGGACAGGCCCGGTGAAATTTCTTTGGGAGGGGTAACGCTGCTCAGGTCCGCCGGCAGGAGCTTTTCCGGCACTAGAGAGCCGGCCAATAGATTCAGGGCATTTTGATCCTGGGCTACCAGTTGTATAAACCGCGGGATATCTCTTCGAGCTGCATCCACCTGGGCCTGGGCTATATACAGATCCAGTTTGGTCGCAAGTCCAAATTCATAACGTTTCTGAATTAGACCGTAAGTGGACTGCTGGATCTCAAGGGTGGATCGAGCCAGCTTGAGACTTCCCCGATCCGCAGCGAGGCTCATGTAGACCCTGGCAACCTCAGCCACCAGCGCGATCTGAGCACCATGGCGTGCCTGCTCGGTGGCCAGATACACTTCCAGCGCCTGATCTTTCAGGCTGCGGATGTGACCGAAAAAATCGATCTCCCAGGAACTGATGCCCAGATTGACGTTGTATTGTTTTACTGTCATCGGTATTCCGGTGGGTGAAAAATCGGCGGCCACGCGTTGTTTACTCCCGCTGGCCCCGGCATTGACCGTAGGAAACAGTTCAGCCCGTTGAATACCGTAAAGCGCGCGCGCTCTTTCCATATTCAAAGCGGCAAGCCGTAGATCTAAGTTGTTGTTCAAGGCCATCTCAATAATCGCTTGAAGTTGTTGGCCAACAAAAAATTCCTTACGGCTCAGCTCCGGGGCACCTGCTGCTCCAGATGTGTCCTGCATGTCTTTATAGGCCGCACCCTTGGGCCATTCAGTTGGGATCGGCGCCGGGGGTCGTTCATATTTCGGCGCCAGGGAGCAGCCTATAAAGAGAACGATTCCAACCAGTAAAACAGACAATCGTCCATTCATATCATTGCCCCCCCCGCGAACTCTCAGCAACGTGTTTCATCGTTACTTCCTTTCTGTGTTTGCCAAACAGCTTATAGATCATCACATAAAACAGCGGTGCAAAAAGAGTCACCAGGACGGTGGCGGTAACCATCCCGCCCAGAACGCCGGTGCCGATGGCTTTTTGCGCACCCGCACCTGCCCCACTCGCAAGGGTTAGCGGCAGGACACCGAACCCGAAGGCTAATGAGGTCATGACGATTGGGCGCAGCCTTAATTTAGCTCCTTCCAGTGTTGCATCGACGAGTCCCATTCCTTCATCGACCCTGGCCCTCGCGAACTGCACAATCAAGATGGCATTCTTAGTGGTCAGGCCCAAAGTAGTCAGCAATCCGATCTGGAAATAGACATCATTTGGCATCCCCCGCAAGGTCAAAGCGATAACACCACCGATGGCCCCAAGGGGCAGGGTCAGCAAAATCGAGACGGGAATAGGCCAGCTCTCATATAGGGCAGCCAGACAAAGAAAGATCACTAAAATGGAAAACGCATACAGCAAAGGTGCCTGTGAAACGGCCATCCGCTCCTGGTATGACAGCCCGGTCCAGTCGAAGCCGATGCCCTGCGGCAGCCTCGATGCAAATGTTTCCATGTCCTGCATTGCCTCGCCGGAACTCCTTCCTGGAGCCGGCTCACCCCAGATGTTTATGGATGAAAATCCATTGTAGCGATCCAGTTTGGGAGAACCATATGTCCAGTACCCGAAAGCAAAGGAAGAAAACGGGACCATCTTGTTCACGTTATTGCGAACATACAGCTTTTTCAAATCTTTCGGCAGCATACGGTAGGGAGCGTCCAGTTGTACAAAAACTCGTTTAACGCGTCCTGCCTGGATAAAGTCGTTGACATAAGCGCTGCCGAAGGCCGCTGCGATGGTGTTGTGAATAGATGTAATGGGTACCCCCAGTGCGCCGGCCTTTTCCCAATCCACATCTATCCGGTATTCGGGTACATCTTCCATTCCGTTGGGTCGAACCGCAGCCAATCTCGGATCCTGTGCAACCATGCCGAGGAGCTGGTTGCGAGCCGCTACCAGGGCTGTGTGACCCAGGCCGCCACGGTCCAGTAACTGAAAGTCAAATCCTTTGGCATTACCCAGTTCCATGACCGCCGGTGGCTGGAAAGCGAATACCATGGCATTGCGGATTTTTGAAAACACCCGCATGGACCTGCCGGCTACGGCCTCGACCTTCAAGTCCGGCCGCTCGCGGAGCTTCCAGTCCTTAAGCTTGACAAACCCCAGGCCCATGTTCTGTCCCTGGCCGCTAAAACTCATACCTGAAACCGACATGAAGGATTCTGCGGCCTCTTTTTCTTGTGTCAGAAAATAGTTCCGAACCTTATCCATGACTTCCTCGGTCTGCTCAAGGGTCGAACCCGATGGCAGCATGGCCTGAACCATCAGTATCCCCTGGTCTTCATTCGGAAGATAAGCGGTGGGCATGCGTTGGAGCAAATACCCCATCCCGATGACAATCAACAGAAACACGAACATATAACGTAGTTTTTTTGCAAGAATGTGGCCGACCAGTGTTACATATAGGTCTCTGAAGCGGTAAAAAAGATGGTCGAACCATTTGAAAAAAGGGCGCAGGAAAAAGATCGCATTGTCTGACGGTTCATGCCCTGCTGCTACCGGCTTGAGAAGTGATGCGCAGAGAACCGGGGTCAGAATTAGGGCCACAAGAACCGAAAGCAGCATGGAAGCGGCGATGGTTACCGAAAACTGACGATAAATAACACCGGTGGAACCACCAAAGAAGGCCATGGGGCCGAATACCGCCGAGAGGACCAGGCCGATTCCGATCAGGGCGCTGGTAATTTGGTCCATGGACTTGGCAGCGGCTTCCCTGGGAGAGATTCCCTCCTCGCTCATGATTCGCTCCACGTTTTCCACCACCACAATAGCGTCATCCACCAGAAGGCCTATGGATAGCACCATGGCGAACATGGTCAGCATATTGATGGAAAAACCGAAAAACCCCAGAACCGCAAAGGTCCCCAAGATAACCACCGGTACCGCGATGGTCGGGATCAATGTAGCGCGGAAACTCCCCAGAAAGAGGTACATGATTACAAAAACCAGTAGAATCGCCTCAAAGAGGGTCTTGACCACTTCCCCTATGGCCACCCTGGTAAAGGGGGTGGTGTCATAGGGATAAATCACCTTCATTCCCGCTGGAAAATACCGGCTCATCTCTTCCAGTTTTGTCTTAATGGCATCCGCCGCTTTCAACGCATTGGCGCCGGCGGCCTTGCGAATCGCGATACCGGCGGCGGGTTTACCGTTGTAATTTGCCACAATATCGTAGCGTTCGGTTCCCATTTCCGTACGTCCGATATCCTTGATATGTATTACAGAGCCATCCGGATTGATACGGATGGGGATGGCGGCAAACTCTTCCGGTGTCTGAAGTAGATGTTGGACAATGATGGTGGCATTCAGACGCTGGCCTTCTATGGCCGGCGCCCCCCCGAACTGACCGGCGGATACCTCTACATTGTAAGCCCGAAGTGCCATAATAACATCTTCCATTGTCAGGTGGTAACTGGTCAGTTTGTCAGGGTTGACCCAGATCCGCATAGAGTATTGGTTGCCAAAGTTTTCGACCTCGCCCACGCCCGGCACCCGAGACAGTACCTTTTCCAGGTTGGATTGGGCATAGTCTCTCAAGTCAACGCCGTCCATGCTGCCATCTTCCGAAATCAGAGCGACAATCATCAGGTAGTTCCTGGTCGATTTGCTGACCTTGATCCCCCGGCGCTGCACCACATCGGGCAGACTGGCCATGGCGAGCTGGAGCTTGTTCTGCACTTTGGACCAAGCGAGATCCGGATCGGTCCCTGGAGCAAAGGTTAGTTCGATTCGGGACCCACCGGACGAAGAACTGCTGCCGGAGAGGTACAACATCTTGTCTAAACCGGTCATCTTCTGCTCGATGATCTGTGTTACGGTGTTTTCAACTGTTTCCGCTGAAGCACCGGGATAAAATGCATCAATTGAGATGGAAGGCGGGGCGATGGCAGGATACTGCGATACGGGCAAATTGTAGATCGATAGCCCCCCCGCCACCATTAAAACGATAGAGATGACCCAGGCAAAGACCGGACGGTCCAAAAAGAATTTTGATAACATCACACGCCTCCGCTATTTTGACTTGGCAGTTTGCCGGGTCGTATTATCAGATACCGAACGCTTGGTTTCACTCCCTTGAAAAGGAACAACCTTCACAGCAGCACCGGGCCGCACCCGATGCATTCCCTCAACGATTACCCGGTCACCCGGGACAAGACCGGCCGAGACAAGCCATTTGTCACCAGTGGCTCTGTCGAGAGTGAGCATCCGCTGACTGACCTTGCCCTCGGCATTTACAATCAGTGCAGTAGGATTCCCCTTGCGATCACGAGACACGGCCTGCTGAGGAATAAGAATGGCCGCTCTATTGACACCTTCTTTGATAACAGTTCGGACAAACATGCCCGGCAAGAGGACACTTTTCGGATTGGGAAAAATAATCCGCAGAGTTACAGATCCGGTCGTTGGGTCTACCGTGACATCACGAAACTGCAGCACCCCTTCCAGTGGATATACAGTGCCGTCTTCCAGGATGAGCTTGACCTTCTTCTGGTTCGTTCCATCATGATTGAGGCGGCCGTCCTTCAGACGACTCTCTAATCGCAGCAACTCGGTTGTGGCCTGAGGTACATTTACGTAAATGGGGTTCAGTTGTTGAATGGTTGCTAATGGCACAGGCTGATACGCTGTCACGATAGCACCCTCCGTAACATTGGATTTGCCGATACGGCCGGAGATGGGTGCAGTGACAC
>Ga0164315_10000519_pt1 | contig 26882 bp, 26 predicted proteins | sample GuaBasSedimGuay6_FD_113737 | JGI IMG/M metagenome (GOLD analysis project Ga0164315, IMG submission 113737) | Subseafloor sediment microbial communities from Guaymas Basin, Gulf of California, Mexico - Guay6, Core 4569-2, 0-3 cm | ecosystem: Environmental > Aquatic > Marine > Hydrothermal vents... | reverse complement strand
CATAATGCCATCGGCACCGGCTTTTATGTATGAGTCGGCACGAGTTAAAGCATCATCCATTCCTGCCTCTAATATCAATGATTCAATGCGAGCGATTATCATAAAATCATCACTAATTTGTGCTTGCTTGCCTCTGTTAATTTTATGACAAAAATTCTCAATTGTATCTTGGGTTTGACTGACATCATTGCCAAATAAAGAATTTTTCTTCAAACCTGTTTTATCCTCAATCACCACCGCCGAGACACCTACACGCTCTAAACTTTTAACAGTGAACTCAAAATGCTCTGTTTTACCACCAGTGTCGGCATCAAAAATCATCGGTTTGGTGGTAACCTCGAATATATCATTGACAGCATTGATGCGCGAGGTCATATCAATGGCTTCAATATCAGGCTTGCCTTTGGCAGTTGAATCGGTCAATGAGCTTGACCAAAACCCATCAAACGATACCACCTCATCAGCTCTTTTAACCTGGGTATTCTCTCCTATCAAAGCCGAGAGAGCATTGTGGGCTTCTAAAATTTTAATTATTTTTTTATGTTGTAATAAATATTTTAATCTCTGCAAACGAGAGACGGTGGTGACCCCAAGCTTCATTAGTTGGTTTTTAATGTTTTGGTCTGATATATCACTACTATATGGGATTTCTATTAACTCGCCGCCCCATTGGGATAATATCTCTAAAACTTCGGTGCGGTATTTTTGTTGTTCGTTATTTAACCAATCATCACCGTGAATAACAAAATCAGGTTTTATTTTTAAGAGATTTTCTTTATAACTGGCAGTATTTTGCTTGATGACATTTTTTACCATTGATAGATTTTCAATAACTTTTAATCTTTGTTGGTATTTTAAATAAGCGGTATCACTTAATTCATAAATTGCATTTGAGCTTAAAAGCCCTACCATAACTTCGCCATATTCGGAGGCTTTATTTAAAATATTGATGTGTCCTGCATGTAATAAATCGGCAATTAGTGCTACATATACTTTTTTCATTTTTTTTTATCAGAAATAAATGGGCTTTTGGCTCTAAACTCGGCTTTATCACTCAAATACATATCGTTATTGCATTCTTTATTTTTGGATAATTTTTGCACAACTACAAATATATTGTATGGCAACATGCATTCTATTGTATGTATCTGTCCGTTTATATGTGTCATTAGTTTGATAACTAAATCTGCATCAAATGCATGGTGATGAATACATCTGTTTTTATGGTTATTTTCTGTGCGTTTTTTAAAATTTGTAAAATTCCCTGCTGCTGGGTCTTTTTTTAAATCATGTAGTTTTAAAACTTCTGCTATGTGGGTCTGGTCGTTTTCTTGTGTATCTTTTTTATAATCATCAATAATATGTTGTAAGGTGGTAACTGGTCGTCTGTGGTCAAAAGTTCCATCTTTATGGGGGATTGAAATCAACATATGTCCGCCCTCTTTTAAAACACGAACCCATTCTTTGAGTGCTTTTATGGGATTTGCAAGGTGTGGAATTACATGTGATGATATTATAAAGTCATATTTTTCTGTCGGTATAACACTAAGATCTGATGCTTCGGATACATATTGAGTTCCTGGTTTTTGGTTTTTGTCGTATAAAAAAGTTTTGCCAGTTGTTATTTGTCCTTCCCATGTGGTTGTTTGCGAAAAATTACAATTATCAAGTTTTTTTATTATGGGGTATATCGGTAATATGCCATTTTTATTAAATCGCCCTGTTAGACCACCAATTTCTAATCCTTGTCCTTTTGAAAATAAATCACAACAAAGAGGATAACATTCTGCTTTTCTTGATAACAGTTTATTGATGACAGTATTGAATAAACCTTTAATGCCTAATTGCTGGTAGGCTGATAATATTTTTTTAAACATATTTTTATTTTATAGATGTTTTGCAGAGAACTCTTTTATCTTATCAACAATATAACTTCTATTGTCGTCTGTAATCCACCAGCCAACAGGTATGGATATCTGAGTTAAACTGAAAATATCTGTATTTGGTAAATTTATTTGATATTCCTTGAAAGCTGTGTGTTTGTCGTTTCTTTCATGGACTCTGGATGTCATAATATTTTGTTTTGTCATCCAACTACTAAACTGGTCTCTTTTTTCTATATGTATGGTATAAAGCCAAGATGATGATTTAGCTATGGCAGGTTTTTTAATCACAGCAACACCTTTAATATTTTGTAATTCTTTGTCATAGTAGTTTTTGTTACTCATATGTCTTTCTACAATACCATCTATATATTTTAATTGCTCTATGCCAACAGTTGCACAAATATCATTCATATGGTATTTGTAACCGTATTCCAAAATATTTTCTTCACATCTGAACTCTTTTCTTTTTGCATCTCTGTCTATGCCATACCATCTCAATAATTTACCCCGTTCGTAATCTTTATTGTTTTTGCAAAACAAAAGTCCACCGTCAATTGTTGTAAAGTGTTTAATGGCTTGTAATGAGAACATAACAAAATCTGAATGATTACCAATTTTTTTGCCATCGTATTCTGATCCTATCGCATGAGCTGCATCTTCTATTGTTTTTATATTGTGTTTTTTAGCTATTTTATTTATCGCATCAATATCACAAGGAATGCCACCAAAATGCACCATGACAATTGCTTTTGTTTTGTTAGTAATTTTTCTTTCAATATCTTCTGGATCAATTAAACCTGTAATTGGGTTAATATCTGCCCAGATGATTTTAGCGCCTGTTGCCATAATTGGCATATTTGTGGCAGTGCAAGTCATAGGAGTTGTAATGACCTCGTCTCCTATACCGACATTAGCCAACCTTAATGCTAAGTGCAAACCAGATGTGCCAGAGTTTAAAGTTAAAACCTTATTGTTGCCAAAATAATTTCCTAATTTTTCTTCAAACTCATCCACTTTTACACCTTGACCAATAAAGCCACTATGTAACACTTTTAACAAAGGTTCGTCTACCGATTCTGGCATATGAACCTTAAATAATACTAAATTTTCCATAAATTCCTCTTTTTTAAAATAATATAATAGATGATATCATAACATTATTTTCCATTGCATATCTTTTTGTTTTTACAATTTTCCGTCTATTTTACCTAAAATTGATTTAATATCATAAACTACTTGATTTTTATTGTCTAATTTAATCTCTTTGAATTTATTATGGGCGACTGCAAGGACTATCGCATTATAATCTTTATAGTTTGTGTTATTGTTGAGTTTTATATTATATTCATTTTGCACCTCATTTTCATCCGCCCAATAATCACTTACATCAACGACACAACCAAAATCTTGGAGTTCTCTTATCACATCTATTACTTTACTATTTCTTATATCTGGGCAGTTTTCTTTAAAAGTTATACCCAGAACCAACACTTTGATTTTGTGTATTTGAGCTTGATATTTGGCTATTCTCTCCTAACAAATTTGATAAATTACTTTCTATTTCTTTTGGGCTTGGTAAATATTTTTTAAAATTATCTGGTAGTGTTTCTGATACTTCATATGTAGCAACACCTATTGGCTGATTGCTTTGTTTTAAAGCATATTCCACAGTGGTTCTATTTTTTTCTTTACAGATTATGATGCCAATAGATGGATTTTCATTTGATAATTTTATAGTGTCATTTAACAGTGAAAGATAAAAATTCATTTTTCCTGCATACTCTGGTTTGAATTTTCCTATTTTTAGCTCAATTGCTATTAAGGATTTTAATTTTCTATGATAAAGCAATAAATCTATTTTATACTCTTCGTTGTCTAATTCAATTGTGTATTGATTCGCAATGAATGAAAAATCTGTTCCCATTTGAATTAAAAATTCTCTGATTTTATTTATAAGTCCAATTTCTAATTCATGTTCACTGTGTTTGTGTCCTAACTCTAAAAAGTCAAAATTGTATTCATCTTTAATTGCTAACTTTGCTTGATGTTTGTATTTTTCTTCTATTGTATCATTAAAATTTGTTTGATTTAGTAAATATTTTTCATAAGATTTATTGTCTATGTGGTTATCTAAAACCCTATAAGTCCACCCAAACTTTATAACCATTTTTATATAAAATTCTCTTTGTAGGTTATCTTTGGTTTTTTGAAATATCGCTACATTGTGAGACCATCCTATTTCTCTAGACAATGTCTGGAGTTTTTGATTTTCTCTATATTCTAAATAAAAAAATCTCATATTCCATAAATTTTGAACACTAAAGCCCCTCAATCCTACAAACTCTTTTTTAAGTTCATCTGATAGATTTTTTACTACTGATTTGCCCCATCCATGTTGTGCTTGTTTTTCAACTATGCTTTTACCAATATCCCAATAGAGATTAATGAGCTTTTTGTTTACTTTTTTTAATGCTTCGTATTGTGCTGATAGTATCTTGTTTTTTATATCAACTACAAAATTAGTAAAGTTTTGTTTGTCTTCAAGACCTGTTGGTTTCATTATAATTTTCCATCACTATTATCCAAAATTGACTTTATATCATAAACTATTTGATTTTTATTATCTAACTTAATATCTTTGAATTTATCATGGGCGACTGCGAGAACTATCGCATTATAATCTTCATAGTTTGTGTTGTTGTTAAGTTTTAGATTATATTCGTTTTTTACCTCGTCTTTATCCGCCCAATAATCACTTACATCAACATCACAACCAAAATCTTGGAGTTCTCTTATCACATCTATTACTTTACTATTTCTTATATCTGGGCAGTTTTCTTTAAAAGTTATACCCAACACTAATACTTTGCTTTTTTTTATGTTATAACCTTTTTTTATCATCAATTTTATGACTTGATTGGCTACATACACTCCCATACTGTCATTGAGCCTTCTGCCGGCTAATATTATTTCTGGATTGTAACCTATCTCTTGGGCTTTGTGGGTTAAATAATATGGGTCTACTCCTATGCAATGTCCGCCTACCAGCCCTGGCTTGAATGGTAAAAAATTCCACTTGGTGCCTGCGGCTTTTAACACTGCATTGGTGTCTATATTTAATTTATTAAAAATAATTGCTAACTCATTAACAAATGCTATGTTTATATCTCTTTGACTATTTTCTATGACTTTGGCGGCTTCTGCTACTTTGATGGTAGGGGCAAGATGAGTGCCTGCGGTAATAATGCTCGCATACAAATCATCTACTTTTTTGCCGATTTCTGGGGTGCTACCTGCGGTAACTTTGAGTATCTTGGTTACTGTATGTTGTTTGTCGCCTGGATTTATTCTCTCGGGGCTATAACCACAATAAAAACCATTTGAGATTGCCGTGTCGCTTCGCTCCTCGCAATGACTGGATATGTATTTTAGTCCACTAAATTTTTCTAATATTGGCACGCATTCTTCTTCGGTGGCACCTGGATATACTGTGGACTCATAAATAACTATATCATCTTTTTTTAATACCTTGCCTATCATCTCGCTGGCTTTTAATAATGGGAATAAATCTGGTCGTTTATATTTATCAATGGGGGTTGGCACAGTTATAATATAGATATTACTTGTTTTTATATCTTCTATTTTGTTGGTAAATAACATACCGTTGTTTATGGATTCTTGGACTTGTTTTTTATTTAATTCCAATGTTCTGTCTACTCCATTTTTTAACTCATCAATGCGTGCTTGTGATATATCAAAGCCTACCACCTCATACTTGGCACTAAAAGCATGGGCTAATGGTAAACCAACATAACCTAAACCTATGATGGCTATTTTATGATTTTTTGAGTTTTTGTTTTTCATGGTTTTATTGTTTTCATTGTTTATTTTAAATTATCATAATACCAGCGCATTGCCTCACCCATACCCTGCTTTATTGTATGAGATGGTGCATAACCTAATAATTCTGTGGCTTTGCTAATATCCGCCAGGCTGTGGCGGACATCACCTGCTCTGAAATCTTGGTGGATTGGTTTAATGGGTTTTATGTTGTTATCTAATTTTATTAACTCGTCCTGAATCATCTCAAAGAGTTGGTTTAGATCGGTTCTGGCATTAACGGCGACATTATATACTTGATTATTTGCCTCTGGGTTATCTGTGAGAGCTGATAGGATATTCATTTGCACGACATTATTTATGTAGCAAAAATCACGGCTGGTCTTGCCATCGCCGTTGATATAAACATTTTTTTGGCTGAGTATGGCATTAACCCATTTAGGGATAACAGCGGCATAAGCACCGTTTGGGTCTTGGCGTTTGCCAAAAATATTAAAATATCGCAAACCTATTGATTGGGTGTTGTAAGTTTTGGCGAATACATCGGCGTATAACTCGTTAACATATTTGGTGACGGCATATGGGGACAAAGGTTTGCCGATTTTATGCTCTTGTTTGGGTAAATCAGGATGGTCGCCATATGTGGAGGAACTGGCAGCATAAACGAATTTTTTAATTTTGTTTTCTTTGGCGGCTACTAACATATTTAAAAAACCATCAATGTTATTTTTGTTAGTTAAAATTGGGTCTTCTATGGAACGTGGCACCGAACCCAAAGCCGCTTGATGTAAAACAAAATCGACATTTTTGCAGGAGTTTTTGGCAATCGGATAGTCACAAATATCACCATTGATGAATTTGAAAAGTTTATCTGAGTTGTGGTTATTGGCATCCTTTATCGCCGCAGTTATATTTTTTTCAAAACCTGTGGATAGATTATCCAAGCCTATAATTTTTTGATTGAGCTTTAATAATGCCTCCAATAAGTTAGAGCCGATAAAACCTGCCACTCCGGTAATCAGCCAAGTATATTGATGGTTTTGTAAATGTTGTAATGTTTTTTGATATTTTGTCATGTTGTGTTGCTTACACCTTGTTAAAAATAATTGTTTCACTTTTTTGCTTAAATTCAATATTGAATTCATCAAAAACTACCTCTCTACCGATAATCATATCGCTACTGCTCTTATCTTGAAGCCATGCTACGGGGATTTGTAGGGCAGTATCATCAATTTTTATTTTAATATTTTTCAAAATATAATCACACAAGCCTCCCATCCCTTCAATTTGAAAAATATAATCATGTGGCTCACAAGTCAGCCCAATACCTAAGCCAAATTGATAGTTTATAGCGGATATATCTGCACCACTGTCAACAAGGCAATTTTCAGTTATGATGTTATCGCTATTAAAAAATGCAATTGGATAAAGAGGAGTCCATGGATGTTTTTTAAAACTTTTAACTCGCAATGGCAATATTCTCGTAGCAAGAATATTTTTAGGTGCTTTGAAAATATGTAAATTCTTTTTATTGTTGGCAATAGCAAATGCTTCGTTATAACTATCTACAACCTTGATTAATTTATCTTTATTAAAAATCAAAACCTTGCCAAGCAAACTCTTATCTTTTTCAATGATTTTTATAATATTCATAAAGTTATATTTAAAAAACTGCTATTATAATCTATTGTTAAGTTTTTTGTTGGGTGTATTTTACATACCACTTGACAAAGTTTTTTATGCCCTCTTTTATGTTGGTTTTGGGTTGATAGTTAAAGTCTCTTTGCATGGGTGTTATGTTGGCATAGGTGGCTTTGACATCGCCATCTTGTAGCGGTAGATATTCTTTTATTGCCTCTTTTTTTAGATTTTTTTCTATCTCTTTGATATATGTCATAAGCTCGACCGGGTTATTATTGCCAATGTTATAAATTTTATATGGAACATTGCCTGATGATGGGTCTGGCTGGTTGCTATTGAAATTTGGATTTGGTTGGGCGGGTTTATCAATAACTTTTATTACACCACTTATTATGTCATCAATATAGGTAAAATCTCGCTGGTGTTTGCCGTGGTTGAAAATTTTTATTGGCTCATTGTTTAAAATGGCACGAGTAAATTTTTGCAGTGCCATATCTGGGCGATCCCACGGACCATAGACTGTGAAAAATCGCAAACCAGTGGTGGGGATTTTATACAGATGGCTATAAGTATGTGCCATTAACTCATTAGCTTTTTTAGATGCAGCATACAGGCTTACAGGGTGATTGACGGCATCTTTGGTGGAAAACGGCATTTTTGTATTGCCACCATAGACACTCGATGAACTGGCATACACCAAATGTTTGATGTTGTTGTGGCGACAACCCTCCAAAATATTGGCAAATCCTAATAGATTTGAATCTACATAATCTAATGGATTTTCAATTGAATATCGCACGCCAGCTTGGGCGGCCAAATTCATCACTTTATCAAATTTATGTTTTTGAAATAACTCTGTTATAGTTTTTCTATCTGTTATGTCCGCTTTGATAAATTGATAATTTTTGTGTTGTTCGCTTTGAATTATTTTGTTGTTGGTTATATCTTTTTTGTTTATGCCAAGTTGATTGAGGCGAGAGTATTTTAAATTTACATCATAATAATCGTTGATATTATCCACTCCTACTACCTCGCAACCTTTATCAAGCAAAGCTTTTGATAGATGAAAACCGATAAAACCCGCTGATCCTGTGATTAAAATTTTCATTTTGTTATTGTATAACCTCCTGTTTTTGATGATCCTGTAAATTTTATTTTATTTTGTTCTTTTAATGCTTGCAACTCTCTTTCAACTGTTCGTTGAGAGATGTCTAAAACTGTTGATATTTGGTTTGATTTAACTGGCTGATTTGATTGTATATAATTCAATATATTTACTCCCTCATTTACTCCGCCATTTACTCCGCCATTTACTCCGCCATTTACTCCGCCATTTACTCCGCCATTTTTGGTGATAAAATAACCTCCTTTTTTGGGAATTCCTATAAATTTTATTTTATTTTCATTTTTTAATTGTTTTAGCCATCTTTCTATGTTTTTTGTTGATGTTGTAAGCTTTTGTGAGAAATATAAAGAGTTATTATTAGGGTATTTTTTTATCAAATTATATAGGGTATTTACTCCCTCATTTACTCCCTCATTTACTCCCTCATTTACTCCCTCATTTGCTCCCTCATTTACTCCCTCATTTTTCTTATGTTTAAAAAAATCTACATCCCTTATAAACTCTATATCAAAAAAGTCATTTTTTTCTGTAAAAATCGGCTCTTTTGAAATTTGATTTCGGCATAATTTTTTTATTCTGTTTATGCCTGTACCCCATTTTTCTATCAACTTTAATTCCTTAAATAGGTTGGCTAATGTCTTGTTTCTGATCTCTGATCGACCATTATTGATGTCTGTTATAGTTATACCGTATGGCAAAGATCCAGGAGACACTATGTTTACTATATCGTCATAAATACCTATTTTTATATCGCGTCCTTGATTGGTATAATCTCGATGAATTAGTGCATTTATAATAGCCTCTCTTAGTGCTTCGGTTGGAATTTCATAGGACTCTACCCGATAAAGACCTTTTATTTTAGCTGTTAAGTTTATGTGGTTTTGAATAAAAGAAATAGCACTATTTAGAGTTGAAAATATATCACCGTCATACTCTTTTTTATCTATAAATACCTCCATTGTTGTTCCTTTGAATCTGGCACATTTGACTACACAATGTTCGTATATACCTAAGATTATAAGCAGAGCATTGGTAACATATATTTTTGAATTTTCTTCTTTTATGAGTTTTAAGTTTTTTAACTTATCTAGGTTTATGGTTTTATTTTGTTTTTCAAATTGCTGATAAATCGGCGACAAATCTAATGATGCAAAGTCAATATCATAATTTATTTCTTCATCATAACTTATATGATTTCTTTGCCTCTCTAATTCTAAAATATTTTCTACACTGGCTTTTCTGTTGGTTGAACCTATTCTGATATATGTGCCATCGTTCTTGGTCTTTTTTTTCAAATAATACGGCACAAGGTTGCCTCTGAATATCTCTACTACTAAGAGTAACTTATCTTTTATTGTTATGGTGTAAATTTCTGGTAAAATGTTGGGATAGCAACTATCGTATACAATTGAGGCAATTTTGTCTTTGATGGTAAAAATATTTGTATCATCTATTCCTACAATTTTATTATTATTTGCAACGCCGATAATTAATTTTCCGCCCGCTGTGTTAGAAAAAGATACAACAGTTTTAGCAATAGATTCGTTTGAAGGCAGAGATTCTTTAAACTCTAATACTTTACTCTCTCCTTGTGATATTTTCTTTATAATACTCATAAAATTTTTGATTTTACAGAGAATCTTTTGGTATAATTTTTTTGTTAATCATAATCTTGGTTTATATTATCGTTATTATTATCGTTGCTCTGTAATTTTCTTTATGTTGTTTTTTTGTCTTTATCATTATTGTTTTTTTTTAAATCTTTAATAAAATTGATAAAAAAGACTAAAAATATAGCCATTATTAAAGAGGTTATAAAAACTACTGTGACTATTAGTTTTTTCTTGGGTTTTATGGGGAAGTCATTAATTAAGATTTTACCAACGACTGATGTATTTTTGTAGTTATGGGGCAAAAGTGATGATTTTAATTGCTCTGCTTGTTTTTTATATTTATTTAATTTGGTCGTCAATAATTCATTTTTTTTTTCTTTAAGATCTAATATCTGATTATTTAATCCAATTATCATGTTATGTATATCTCTTTTTTCCATCAGTTTCAAAGCGGCAAGAGCTGGATTTTTATCATCAATTTTAGTTAAATTTTGTTCAATTTCATCAAGTTGAGTTTGATAGATTTTTAAAGTTTTATTTTGTAAAGATATTGTCTCATTTATAGTTTTAGTTTCCTGCTCGCTGATGCTGTTAATTTTAAAATTAGTAGCTTTAATTTGTTTTGCTCTTTGGTTTTTAATATCATTTAAAGTTTGCAGGTGTTTGGTTTGAATAAAATTTACTATTTTGTTAATTTCTGCACTGGCATTTTTATTGGTCGTGCCATGAGCTACAATCTCAATAAAATTGTTGGTTTTTTTTATAGCCTGAATTCTTTCAATCCAAAAAAGACGATCTTTTTGATTTCCTAATAACTCAATATACAATACATTCAGGCGAGTTACCAAAGAGACCGCATCATCAAGTAACTTAGTGTTGTTGTTGTTGTTGTTGTTGTTGTTGTTGTTGTTGTTGTTGTTGTTAAAATTTTGATAATTACCAATTTCTATCAAGGCTTTGGCTTCGTATATGGGTGTTTTAAGAAATACATAAGCAATTGATGAGGAAGTTATAAGAGTTGTAATAATTAGGATAAAAAATCTTTTTTGCCAGATTGTTAAAAAAAGCTCTCGCAAATCAATTTCATCATCATTATAATTATTGTTAGAGGTTGTTGGTTGGTTTTGTTTCATGTTGTATAACTTAATAAAAAAAGTGGAATTATAACATTTTTTTGAAGAGAGTTTTGGTTAATTTATAGACCATAACATCTACATGAGACCTTTGCATAAAAACTTACAATAACAAAAGTCCGTCACTGCGAACGAGCGTGGCGAAGTGTGGCAGTCTCTTTGGGTGTATATAGCTTCCAAGAGATAACCACGGCAGTCTATATAGTTATTAGTTAATAGTTAAAAATTAATAGCGTTGTTTAAACTAACAACTGTTAACTATTAATTATCAATTATTCTCGTCCACCTCGTTATGACGAATTATTTTTTAGTGGATTTTTTTGTTTTATGATAATTTATTCAAATCTTTGTTATAAAAATCATATGAATTTATGAGTGCATTGGCAGGGGCTGGTTTTTTGGAAGGCATTTGCAGGGTTTTTAAATTTAGGATACCACACCCTGTTTGCACCAAAAGATTATTTTTTTTATTCTTGATTATTTTGCCGATATTTTTATCGTCCGTGCTTGTGTTGTCATAAATAGTCGCCTTATGGATTCTCATAGGGTTGCCATTAAAATAACACCAACTTATTGGATAAGGATTAAGGCCGCGGATTTGTCTCTCAATCTTTATGACATCATCACCCCAGTTTATCTGCCCTTGGGATTTGGTTAATTTGTAAGCATATGAATGCAATTTATCATTTTGTTTTATGGGTTTTATTTCATTGTTCTCTATTTTTTTCAAAGTTGTTAATAATAAATCTGTCCCTTGTTTGGCAAGTTTATCGTGCAGACTTTTGCCAGTTTCATTATCATCAACTAACAAAGACTCTTGGCTTAAAATGTCACCTGTGTCAAGTCCCTCTGCCATCTGCATGATAGTTGTGCCGGTTTTTTTCTCACCATTTAAAATTGCATAAGTGATAGGGGCGGCTCCGCGATATTTTGGCAAAAGTGAGGCATGCACATTTATACAGCCTAATTTTGGGGTTTGCAAAATTATCGCAGGTAACAACAACCCATAGGCTACCACTATCATTACATCTGTTTTAAAGTTCATAAAATCATTAACTGCCTGCTGTTCTTTGAAGTTTATTGGTTGCAAAACTGGTATGTTGTAATTTAATGCCATTTTTTTAACCGGACTTATTTGGACTTTTTTACCTCTGCCTGCTCTGGCATCAGGTGTGGTATAAACAACCTGAATCTCGTGGTTACTTTGAATAAGTTTTGTTAAAATATGGACGGCAAAATCTGGCGTGCCTGCGAAAATAATTTTCATAGTTTTATTGTTTATTATTTTTGTTATTTTTGTTATTTTTGTTATTTTGATTTTTTTTTATCAAAGTCCGCACTTTTTGTCTTTTGGCGTTTGAGAGATAATCAATAAATAATTTACCCTTTAGATGGTCTATTTCGTGTTGAATGCACACCGCCATAAGCCCTGTTACATCTTTTGTGGTTTCTTTATTATTCTCATCTGTAGCAGTATAGGTTATATTTTGGGCCCGTTTTATATCAGCACGAAACCCCGGCACCGACAGACAACCCTCCTCTTCATCTTGGGTATCACTCTTGTTTATTATCACAGGGTTGATAAGTTTTAATGGCTGATTTTGTTTTTCACTTATGTCAATAACTATCATAGCAAGATGCACGTCCACCTGGGTGGCAGCGAGTCCTACTCCTTTTTTTTGATACATTATTTTTAACATATCATCGAGAGTTTTTTTAATTTCTGGAGTTATTTTTAAGATTTTTTGAGCTTTGGTGCGTAATTTTGGATTTGGAAATGTTAAAACTTGCATTATATTAAAATAAAAATTTGCTATTATATATGATTTTTATTATTATTTTTCATTATATGCACAAACATGCAAAAAAATAAACAATCGTCATTGCGAGCGAGCTTGCGAGCGTGGCAATCCCTTGGGGCTTGTCTTTCTCTTGTTTACAGGTTTCATGCAACACATTATGGGATTGCTTCTGTCTTCGCCTTACGGCGAATTCCTCGCAATGACGGGCTTTTTTTGCTTCTTATCTCTATGTAGATATTGGGGTTTATTATTATTTTTCATTATATGCAAAAAAATAACTTAGATAACTGGTTAAGATTAAGCCTCATCAAAGGTTTGGGATCTGTAACCATCAAAGGTTTATTGGAGCATTTTGATAGTGCTCGTGATATAATTGAAGCTGATGTTTTACAATTGAAAAAATTAGGTTTGAAACAGGATATAATCAAGCAACTTAAAAATAACGACAACACTATACAAATCAACAAAACTCATCAATGGTTGGGTGAGGATAAGATAAATTTTGCTCTCTGCATTGATGATAAGGCTTATCCTGAAAAATTAAAACAAATTGATAGTCCGCCTATTATTTTATTTGGTAAAGGCGATGTAGATGTTTTAAATACTTGTCAAATATCAGTCGTCGGCTCGCGCAATGCCACCCCAACGGGGATTGAAAATGCTCACGCTTTTAGCTCATATTTGGTGCAATACGGACTTACTGTCACCTCTGGATTAGCTTTGGGGATTGATGCTGCCTCTCATGTGGGTGCTTTGGCAAAAAAAGGCTTAACTGTCGCCGTGGTCGCCACTGGAATGGATATTATTTATCCGCCCCAAAATACCGAACTTGCTCACAAAATTATCAAATCAGGTGGTTGTATTATCAGCGAATATCAACTGGGAGTAGCCCCCAGACCCCAACACTTTCCCCAAAGAAATAGAATAATAAGTGCTTTATCGCTGGGGGTTTTGGTGGTAGAGGCTGCCGATAAATCAGGATCTTTAATTACCGCCAGACTTGCCTCAGAACAAGGGCATGAAGTTTTTGCTATCCCAGGCTCAATTCATAACCCACAATCTCGTGGTTGCCATAAACTTATTAAAACCGGGGCAATCTTGGTAGAATCTGGACTTGATATTTTTAATGAAATTGCAGATCTTGTAAACCGTGAGACAAAAAATACATTAAACGAAAAAGAAATAAAAGAGAAAACAAACAACGCAGGAGATAAAAATACAAAAAATACAAAAAAATTTGATGTAGAATATCAAAAATTATTAGACTGTATGGAATATGAGCCACAACCCTTGGATATTTTGCACCAAAGATGTGGTTTGCCGATTGACAAAATATCTTCAATGATGTTGATGTTGGAATTGCAACAGGTAGTTACAAAACACCCAGGTGGAATGTATCTTTTATCGGGAAAAAAGGAGTAAAAAATTATGAATATAAATGAAATTGATATCGGTGATAATGTGCCAGATATTGTAAATGCAGTCATTGAAATCCCTTCAATGGGAGCGCCTGTGAAATATGAGCTTGACAAAGATAGTGGAGCTTTAATTGTTGATAGATTTTTTGGCACAGCTATGTATTATCCTTGTAATTATGGTTTTGTGCCACACACTCTATCAGATGATGGTGATCCTGTTGATATTTTGGTTGTAACCCGTGTACCGTTGTTGCCAGGTTCCATAATTGCGGTGCGTCCGGTGGGAATGCTCGCTATGGCGGATGAGGCAGGACAGGATACAAAAATTATCGCTGTGCCTATCACAAAACTTACAAGTATGTATGCCAATGTTTTTGAACCCAAAGACTTGCCAAACAGTATGTTGAATGAAATTATGCACTTTTTTGAACAATATAAAGCTTTGGAACCTGGCAAATGGGTCGAGGTTGAGGGGTGGCAAGATTCAAAAGCTGCTAAGGATGATATTATACAATCAATCGCTCGTTTTGACGAACAAAACCCACAAAATAAAATAAAATAAAAAATGTCACAATTATTAGTTTTACTCATCGTAAGTTTTTTAATCTGGTTATGGTTAAGAGGCTCCCAATTAAAAATCTTGGCAAATGATTTGGCTAAAAAAGCCTGTGCAGAATCACAAGTGCAGTTTCTCGATGGCACAGTAGTTTTAAAAAAAATATATCTCACCAAACATAACAATAAAATCCATCTTGCTCGTATCTATAAATTTGATTTTGCCGTTGATGGCAATCTTCGTAAAAATGGTTTTGTCTCTTTTGTCGGCAATAAAATCGAACAGATTCATTTAAAATATAACCCAGATGAACATAACAGCGGATAAAAATATTCCATATGTTTGTGATATTTTCAAAGATATAGGCGAGGTGAAATTATTAGATGGACGAGAAATTTGCCAAAAAGATTTAATTAAAACTGATATTTTATTAGTTCGCTCCGTGACACAGGTCAATAAAAACTTAATCAAAAATACTCCGATAAAATTCGTCTCCTCTGCCACCGCAGGGATTGATCATGTTGATCTTGAATATTTAAAACAACAAAATATCGGCTTTTCATCAGCCCCAGGTAGCAATGCCATCTCTGCCTCTGAATATGTTATATCCGCCATCTGTTATTGGAGTTTGCAAAAAAATAAAAAACTAACAGACTTAACACTTGGCATCATAGGGGCAGGCAATGTCGGCTCGCAGGTTGAAAAATATGCCAAAAAATTACAGATAGAAACCATTAAAAACGATCCGCCATTAAAGGATACGGGAGTTAAAAACTTAAAGTCCTTGGATGAGGTTTTAAAATCTGATATTATAACTTTGCACACTCCGCTCACTTATGACGGCAAACACCCTACTTATAAACTCATCAATAAAAATAATTTAAAAAACTTCAAAAAAAATCAACTTTTAATCAATGCTGCTCGTGGTGGTGTTGTATGTGAACAAGATTTATTAAAATACCGTAAAGATATAAATTTTTCATATATTTTTGATGTATGGGAGGGCGAACCTATTATAAATCACGAAGTTTTAAAAAACTCAATGCTCGGCACCGCCCATATTGCAGGATATAGCATTGATGGCAAAATTCGCGGTAGTAAGATGATATATGAGTCTTGTTGTGATTTTTTTAATCTGCCAAAAAACAACACTAAAATAGATATTCAGCAAGAGCTAAAAACTATTGATTTTGAAAGCACCAAAGATATAAGATTCAAGATTCTATCTGCCTATGACATTAAAAAAGATAATGATAATTTAAAAAAAATCCTTACAACAGAAAAAAATAATCCAAAATATTTTGATAATCTTCGCAAAAACTATCCTATAAGACGCGAATTTAATCCCATTGAATAAAAAAATTTTTATAACTTCCGATGGAGTCAAAACACTATAATTTTTAACTCTTTTGTCCTCTCAGATTTGTCATTGTCGTGCTTGTTATGTAATCCATTCATAACATAGAGACTGCCCTGTTGCATAAATGGATACTGAATCAAGTTCAGTATGACGAGAGTTTGTTCAGTATGACGAGAGTTTGTTCAGTATGGCGGATCTGGGGTTCAGTATGACGTTTGAATTCTTTTCTTTTGTCCTCTCAGATTTGTCATTGTTGTGCTTGTTATGTAATCCATTCATAACATAGAGACTGCCCTATTGCATAAATGGATACTGAATCAAGTTCAGTATGACCAGTTTTTTGGCTCACAGGTGGTGATAAAAAAATACCATGGCTATTTTTTTGAAAAAAAAGTATTCTTAAAATATATCTGTTGTATAATATGAAGATTTTTTATATAGAGGGCAGATATGGCAAGAGTTACAGTTCAGGATTGTTTGGATAAAATCCCCAATCGTTTTGAGATGACAAAAGTAGCATCAAGAAGAGCAAGGCAATTAGCAAACGGCTTCGCACCTTTGGTTGATGAAAATAAAGACAAACCAACAGTAATAGCCTTGCGAGAAATTGCCGAAGGACTGATTGATAGTTATAAAATTGATGAGATAGCCATAAGTGAGCAACTAGCAAAAACTGCTATTAGTGAAAAAAATACACCCTCATTAGGCAGCCAGATAGGAAAATAGTTTATTTATTGTAGGTTATTATGAGACCTTTGCATAAAACAGAAAACACAAAAAATAATCGTTTTTTGATATCAGATTTATGTGCAAAATTAGAAAACACTAATTATCTTACCAAAAAAGAAATTGGCAACATATATAAAGCTTACCTATTTGCAGCGGAAGCCCACAAACAACAAACTCGTCACTCAGGCGAGCCTTTTATTTATCACCCCATAACAGTTGCTTCTATTTTAACAGATCTTAAAATGGACTCATATTGCATTATAGCTGCGATGTTACACGATGTTGTCGAAGATACCCTTACTTCAAAAGAACAAATCAAAAAAGAATTTGGTAAATCTGTGGCAAATCTTGTCGATGGTGTGACCAAACTTACCAACATACAACTCAAAACAGATAAAGAAAAACAGGCGGCTAATTTTCGTAAAATGATCTTGGCTATGGCAAAGGATATTAGAGTTATAATCATTAAACTTGCCGATAGATTGCATAATATACGAACTATTTATGCCGTCCAAAACTCTCAAAAAAGAAAACAAAAAATAACAGAAACTTTGGAGATTTATGCTCCCTTAGCAAATAGGCTTGGCATGCACTCCATAAAAAATGAATTAGAATCTCTTTGTTTTCAGGCTCTTTATCCAGACAGATACAGAATATTAAAAAAATCAGTGCAGAAAATTTTAGGTAAAAACAAAAATATTATTCGCCAAGCTGAAATTTTAATCAACGATAAATTACAAAAAAAAAATATTGATGCTACTATAATTGGTCGCCAAAAAGAACTATATAGTATTTATAAAAAAATGCGTCAACAAAAAATATCATTTAAAGATATATCTGATATATTGGGAATTCGCATCATTACTAAAAGTATTGACGATTGTTATCTTGCATTGGGAATAGTGCACCAAACTTTTACTCCTATTCCTGGCAGATTTAAAGACTATATATCCTGCTCAAAAACAAATAGCTATCAAAGCCTACATACGACAGTTTATATCCCACGTGGAGTTGCAATCGAGATCCAAATTAGAACCAATAAAATGCACGAAATAGCAGATCAAGGAATTGCCGCTCACTGGCAATACAAACAAAAACCCAATGACAAGGAAACCGGAGTATGGCTTAGCAACTTAAAACAAATCCAAAACCAAGACAAAAATTCAATTGATTTTTTAGAAAATATGAAATCAGAAATAATAGGTGATGAAGTTTTTGTTTTCTCTCCCAAAGGAGAGTTATATACTTTGCAATATGGCTCTTGTGTTTTAGATTTTGCCTATGCAATCCACTCTGATATTGGCAACACGAGCGTAGGATCGTTCGTTGACAACAAAAGAAAACCTTTAAGTTATATGTTGTCAAACGGACAAAATGTTAAAATAATTTGCAACAAAAATAGCCATCCACAACAAGGCTGGTTAGATTTTGTCATAACAGGCAGAGCAAGATCTGCTATAACTTATCGTTTAAAAAAACAACATAAAAAAATATCCCTTTTATTTGGTAAATTTCTCTTTAAAAGAGCCTTGGATAATATAGGAGTCAAGAATGTTCCTAAAAATAAATTAATGAAAATACTGAATAAGTTCGGCTTTAAAAACCGTAAAGATTTTTACTTAGGTAGCGCCACAGGAGATAAAGACCCTCAACAGGTTGCAGAACAAATTGCTAAAAATTTATCTGCCACGATAAAAAACAAAAATACTCCTGTTATATTAGATAAAGATAAATCACAATTTTTGCATTACTCTAAATGTTGCAAGCCCATTCCAGGAGACAAGGTGCAAGGTTTTATTGGTTTTAGGCAAGGTCTCATAATTCACAGAACAGATTGCAAACAAATAAAAAATTATCAAAATCAACCTGATAGCTGGGTAGATGTGCAATGGGATAAAACCTCTGATATATATTTTCCCACAGAAATCTGTGTCCATGCAAAAGAAAAAAGGGGAGTTCTCGCTGGAATAACAAACATTTTACATAAAAATAATGTTAATATTGAGAATATAAAATTTCCCGCAGGAGACGATTTAATGAGAATTATGGTATTTTCAATCACAACAACTGATGTAAAATTTTTAAAAAATGTTATAGAGCAGGTTACTAACATCAAAGATGTTATCAATGTATCACGAAAATTAGGAGAATAAAAATAATGGTAAAAAAAATAATTAACACTAAAAAAGCCCCCGCAGCTATCGGCACATATAGCCAAGCTATCATGATTGATAAATTTTTATATCTATCGGGTCAAATTCCGCTTGACCCCATAACATCTGATGTAGTGTCAGGTGACATAACACAGCAAATAAATCAAGTTTTTAAAAATCTCAATGCCATCTGTAATGAGGCAGGGGGCAATTTGCAAAACATTATTAAATTAAATATTTTTTTAACAGATTTAAAAAATTTTGCTCTTATTAACGAAATTATGGCTCAATATTTTGTAGAACCCTACCCTGCTCGTGCAGCCGTAGGAGTTTGTCAATTACCAAAAAATGTTGCAGTTGAAATGGATGCGGTGGCATACTTTTAAGATGGTTATTGAAAAAAATAAAACTGCTCTTTTGTTGGTTAATTTAGGCTCACCTGAAAAACCATCTGCCCTATCTGTGGCAAAATTCTTACATCAATTTTTATCAGATAAAAAAGTAATTCACAACAATAAAATACTGTGGCGTATTATTTTGTTGTTTATTATAATCCCTTTTAGATCTTTTAGTGTCGCCAAAAAATACCGTCAAATTTGGGGCAAAAAATCATCAGTATTGACATTTTTTGGAAAATCTTGTGCCAAAATTTTAAACCAAGACTATAACATCCCCTCATTTTATAGTGCAACCTATGGCAAACCATCAATTTTGCATTCCATCCAAGACATCATAAAAAATAAAAATATAAAAAAAATTATAACCTTGCCTATGTTTCCTCAATATAGCACAACAACAAACGAAGCTGTTTTTGATAAAATTCAAAAAGCTATGACAAAAATAGACCAACCACCAACAATTAAAAAGATTAAAGATTATCACGATCACCCTTTATACATTGCTGCCATAAGAGAAGATATAAACGAGTATTTAAAGAAAAATAAAAACTGCCAACATCTATTGTTATCTTATCATTCCGTGCCAGTATCCTATAACGAAAAAATTTACCTATCACAGATAAAAACTTCAACTAAATTAATTTGCCAAGATTTAAAAATTCCATATACTTGTGTTTTTCAATCTCGTTTTGGAAGATCACAATGGATAGGACCACAAATAAATGAATATATCATAAAACTATCAGAACAAGGGATTAAAAAAATTGCTATTATAACCCCTGGTTTTGCCACAGATTGCTTGGAGACATTAGAGGAGATAAAAATTCAAGCTAAACGGGAGTTTTTAAAAAATGGCGGTATAAAATGTGATTATATTGCAGCCTTAAATGACAGCAAGAACCAACTAAAACTTTTTAAAAATATATATGAAACAAACAGTTGAGCATAACAAAGGTATGTGCTTTGAGGCTACCACCCAAAGCGGACATAAAATAATTATGGATGGCTCGCCAGAGCATGGTGGGCAAAATAAAGGAGTCCGTCCTATGGAGCTTGTTTTGTCTGCAATCGGTGGATGCAGTAGTTTTGATGTAATCCTAATACTCAAGAAATCAAAACAAAAAATAACATCTTGCAAAGTGGATATATCAGCTACAAGGTCCGATAAGGTGCCAGCAGTATTTGAAAAAATTCAATTAGATTTTTATATTTCAGGAATAGATTTGAGCCGCCTACGAGTAGAAAAAGCGGTCAATCTATCGGTTAAAAAATACTGTTCGGTAATTAAGATGTTGGAGCAAACAGTAGATATTGATTATTCTTTAAAGATAATTGAAGAGACATAAAAATGCAACAACAATTTATCAATTTATTATCCCAATTTAATCGCTCTTTAAATATTATTGTGCCCCAAAAATTTAATTATATTCTCGCCAATCCGTCATCTGAAAATAAAAAATTATACATAACATTATTAGAAAAATTACTCTCGTCATTGGATGAGATTAACATCCAAGATTTAAACCTACAACATAAAATTTTATACCTAAAATTAGAGCAAAATTCTCAATATAACTTGCAACTAAATTTAAGTTTTGAAATGCGTTTTTTAAACCCTGGATTATACCTACCATTTATCGCTTTATCTCATACAAAAATATATTCAGATGGTAGCAGAGAACAACAAGCCCAAAATCTTGCCAAAGAATACATAAGATTATTCCCCAAGATAAACAATCAAATTTTAACTCATGCTGACAAAGTAGATACAAAATCTTGCAATCATAGCTTTAATATTTTAAATAAATATTTAAAATCAGAATTCTGCATAGAAAACATGGCACGACAAATAAATCAAACATCTCTTAGTAGTAAATTTCACACAAATATCGTATCTTATCGAGATTTGTTGCAAAATAAAGTGCACGCAAAAACAACCACTCACGAGGACCTATTTTTAATTCATAAAAATAAAACAATTAAAGCTGATTGTTTTTTATCTTACAATAATGACATAATCAAACAAAAAGTTAGCAGTTTAGAAAAAATAAAAAATAAGGCGCTATCAACCAAGACAATCATCGCTAATATACAGTTATTTTGCCAACAATTAAAGCTTGATAAAAACATCTATCTGAACCTTGTAGTTACAATATATCAACATGAAATTAGTGCTCTTATGCAACCTACATACAATAATATAATTCAATTAAACAATAAAAATATCGCAGTATTTTGTAACATGGATGATTTATTAACAAACGAATCTGTTGCTATTTTTATCATATCAATCCTATTAAAAGATCAGATAAAATCCGAAGAATATCATCAAAACCTACTACCTGTAACCTCTATTGCCTGGTATCTATCAGATTTGTTACAAATCAAAGATGCAATAACTCTATTTAAAACAAACCTAAATGATGAAATCCAACCAACAGATAATACATCCTATCCCATATATCACACCTCAGGCGAGATAACATCTCAATATTTAATATATCAAAAACTAATGAAAGAAAATGAAATCAAAGAAAATAGAAACATAATAGATTTTTTAAAAGAGTTTTACCAACAAAGAGAACTAAGCTACATTCAATCTTTCGTATAAACTTTATCCGTCTAACAACAATTGAGCCTGATGCTCTTGTTGTAAAGGAATTATAAGTTGGGATAAATCTCCTTTTATTATCTCATCTAATTTGTATAGAGTCATATTTATGCGATGGTCTGTTATGCGACCTTGGGGATAATTATAGGTTCGTATCCGCTCTGATCTGTCTCCTGTTCCTACCTGTGATTTACGATTATCATCACGAATTTTATCTGCTGCTGTCTGCTCTTGCTCTAATAATTTGGCCTGCAACAAACCCATAGCACGAGCTTTGTTTTTATGTTGCGATCTTTGGTCTTGGCACTCTACCACAACTCCTGTGGGAATATGAGTCAACCGAATAGCGGAATCTGTTTTGTTAACGTGTTGTCCGCCTGCCCCTGATGCTCGGAAGGTATCAACTTTTAAGTCAGCGGATTTTATATCTATTTCTTCAATATTATCAGCCTCTGGCAAAATAGCGACTGTGGCAGCAGAGGTATGCACTCGTCCTTGGGATTCAGTATCTGGCACTCTTTGCACCCTATGAGTTCCTGATTCAAATTTTAAATTAGCAAATACAGATGTGCCACTTATTTTGGCAACAATTTCTTTAAAGCCTCCTTGGTCTGCCTCGTTTGTATTCATAATTTGCACCGACCATTTTTTGTATTCGGCAAATTTATTATACATTTTAAATAAATCTCCTGCAAAAATAGCCGCCTCATCTCCACCTGTGCCTGCCCTTATCTCTAAAAATATATTACTGTCATCTCTGTCATCACGAGGCAACAATAAAACCTCTAATTGTTGGGATAATTTTTCTGCTTGTTGTTTGTTTAAATCTATATCATCCATGATTAGTTGTGCCATCTGCCCTGTCTCATCTTCCAACTCTTGTTCGTTGTCATTTATGGCCTGTATTGCTTTTTGATATTTTTTAAAGCAACTTATGATTGGTTCGTTTTTGGCATATTCTTGTGAGAGTTTGACAAATTCTTTTTGGTCGGATATTGTGCCTACATCAGACAAAAGAGATTCTATCTCGATCATTCTATTTTGTAAATATTCAAGTTTTTCTAAGATACTTTTGTTCATGTCTGGTTGATAAATTTAGTGTTAAAGTTTTGCCATTGATGTTTTGGCATTTTTATATTTACTTTGCTGCTACCATCTTTTTGGTATAACTCTTGCTCGATATAATTGTGTTTATATAACCAAGATTTTTGCTTTTGTTCGTCTGCTGATAAAATTATCGTCTCATCGTGCATTTTAGCGGCAAAATGATCGGCTATAACCCCTATCAAAACATCAATACCTAATTTTTCTTTAACGGATATATAAACCCTAATCGGCTGATCTTGATTGTCAATTATTTTGGGCTTTTTATTTGTTAAGTCAATTTTATTATACACCATTATAAAAGGAATATTGTCAGCTTTTATTTCTTTTAAGATGTTTTTTACCTGCATAATGTGTTGGTTGCATTCCTCATCACTTGAATCAACAACTATCAACAACAAATTTGCATCTGTTGTTTCTTGCAAGGTTGTTTTAAATGCCTCTATCAAGGTATGGGGCAATTTATTGATAAAACCTACGGTATCGGCACAGGTTATCCGGTGAGTTTTGCTCAAATATAACTTTGCTATCGAAGGGTCTAAGGTAGCAAAAAGTTTGTCTTGCACTAAAACATTTGACTTTGTCAATAAATTAAAAAGAGATGATTTGCCAGAGTTCGTATAACCTACCAATGCTAAGCTGTCAATATTATTTTTCTCTCTCAAAGATCGCCCTTGCATCCGTTGTTTTTTTACTTTTTCTAATCTGCTTTTGATTGATTTTATTCGCAGGCTGATTATTCTGCGATCAGACTCTAATTGTGTCTCGCCTGGACCTCGCAAACCTATGCCACCTTTTTGTCGCTCCAAATGAGTCCAACCACGGATAAGTCTGGTTGATATATATTGCAACTGGGCTAATTCTACCTGCAATTTTCCCTCATAAGTATTAGCAGATGTTGCAAAAATATCCAAGATTAAGCCTGTTCTATCCAACACTCTGCACTCTAATTTCTCTTCAATATTTTTTTGTTGAGATGCCGAGATTAATTCGTCAATAATAATTAAATCTACTTTTAAATCTATTATGCTTTGTTTTATTTGCTCTATTTTTCCCAACCCCATAAAATATTTTGGATTGGGTGTTTTTATTTTAAAAACAACTTGCCCTAAGATTTTTGCACCTGTTGTTCTGCTCAAAGATTCAAACTCGGCAATTGATGTCTTTGTCGGATAAGAAAATCCAATAGATGGGATTATAAGGTATACATTTTGTCCGCCTTGGCGCCTATCAAACATTTAATTTGTGGCTTTAATTACAAATATCAGCATAAAAAATTTATTTTTTAGAATTTTCCACTAATTTTTCAATAATAGGAGTTAAAATAATTTCCATTGAAAAACCCATTTTACCACCTGGCACAACTATTGAATTACGTCTTGACATAAATGAGTTTTCTATCATTGTTAACAAATATTGGAAATCAATATTAAACTTATCAGGGTCGCGAAAACGGATAACGACAAAACTCTCATCCAAGGTAGGAATGTCACGGGCAATAAAAGGGTTAGAAGTATCAACTGTGGCAATTCTTTGGAAGTTTATATCAGTTTTAGAAAATTGAGGAGTGATATACTTGATATAATCAGGCATCCGTCTTAAAATTGTCTCGACTATTTCCTCAGCGCTATAACCACGTTCAGCATTATCGCGAAATATTTTTTGAATCCATTCAATATTAACAATCGGCACAACCCCTACTCCGAGATCAACATATTTAGCAATATCTGTATCTTTATCTTGTGCCAAACCGTGCAAGCCCTCATAAAATAATAAATCAGAATTGTTATCTATATCCTCCCATGGAGTAAATTGTCCGGCACTTAATCCATCATATGGGGCTGCCTCTTCGTCTGAATGCAGATATAATCTTTTTTGTCCTGTGCCTGTTTCGCCATAGGTTTTAAAAAGTTTTGCCAGAGTATCAAATTCATTTGCTTGTGGACCAAAGTGGCTAATTGGCTTGCCAGCATCTTCGCATCTTTTCATCTCTTTTTTCATCTGGATACGATCAAAACGGTGAAAACTATCACCTTCAATTATGACAGGTTTAAATTTATCACGGAAAAAAATGTTTTCAAAAGCATGTTTTACGGTTGAGGTGCCAGCACCTGATGAGCCTGTTACGGCTATTACGGGATATTTTACAGACATAATTTATATATTCCTTAAATTAAAATAGTTTATTATACAAAATTTTTAATGACATTGTTTTTTATTTTTTAACCACAAGATATACATAGAGGCCTTTGCATAAAAAATAAAACAATAGTTTGAGACCTTTGCATAATTCAAGTGCTGTTTAGAGAATGCAAAAAATAGTGCATTTTTATAACAAAAATGAGGAATATGGCAAGCCCTTTGACGAATTTTTGCTATAAAAAGGCACATTTTATGTATTTTATAAATTGTGCTTGAATTATGCAAAGGTCTCAGTTTAGGTAAAAATTATCAATCACTTATTGAATGCAAAACAAACATATTTTTGGGTGACCGCCAAAAACACATAAGTAAAATAAAATATGACAAAAAATAGTTTAAAATATTATTCTGAATTTTTGCTGTTAAGTGTTGCGATAGCATGGGGGGTAACATTCCTTGTAGTGCAAGATGCTTTGGATTCAATCGGTGTCTTGGCATTTTTATTTTGGCGATTTGGCTTTGCTGCTTTGTTAATCGCCGTATTGTTTTATAAAAAAATTAACTTTAGAGATTTATCTGATGTTAAAAAAGGCATAACAATGGGAGTTTTTTTGTTTGCAGGTTTTGCCGGACAAACCTATGGTCTTGTTTATACCACAGCCTCAATAGTGGCTTTTATCACAGGTCTTTATGTTGTAATGGTGCCATTTTTCGCTTTTGTATTATTTGGCGAGATAATGCGAAAAATGATTATAGTGTCCGCTACAATAGCAGCCTTGGGTATGTATTTTATGTCATCCACAGCAGATGGATTATCAATCGGTATAGGAGAAATTTTCACTTTTTTTTGTGCTATAGCATTTGCTTTGCATTTGATATTTACTGGTAAGTTCTGCAAAACTTCCAATAATTTTTCTTTGGTTTTTTATCAATTATTGACAGTATCGGTTTTATCAATGGTGTTGAGTTTATTTATTGACCAAACAACTTTTAATGTAAGTTTTAATCAAGACATCATAACGGCTATGATTATTACTACCATTTTTGCCACAGTATATGCTTTTTTTGTCCTAACCTTTATGCAACAACATACCAGCGCCACCAGAGCCGGCATAATCCTCGCTATGGAGCCTGTTAGTGCCGCTATTTACGCTTATTTTGCTATCAACGAGATATTAACAAATTCACAATTATTTGGTGCCTCACTTTTAGTTCTAGCTTTTATTGTCGCTGAAATCAGATTTAAGGAGACCTTTGCATAAATCAAGTGCTGTTTAGAGAATGCAGAAAATAGTGCATTTTTATAGCAAAAATGAGGAAAATGGCAAGTCCTTTGACGAATTTTTGCTATGAAAAGGCGCATTTTGTGT
>Ga0164315_10000518_pt1 | contig 26902 bp, 22 predicted proteins | sample GuaBasSedimGuay6_FD_113737 | JGI IMG/M metagenome (GOLD analysis project Ga0164315, IMG submission 113737) | Subseafloor sediment microbial communities from Guaymas Basin, Gulf of California, Mexico - Guay6, Core 4569-2, 0-3 cm | ecosystem: Environmental > Aquatic > Marine > Hydrothermal vents... | reverse complement strand
TTTTATTATAAGAATCACCACATTTTTTTACAGAAATATCATCTAATGTATGGCCTTTGACTTCATACTCCCAATTACGATAATCATTGATGGAGCCATGACGTTGGATGTTTCCACTATGGTCTAATAAAATACAATCTTTCTTACCTGGGAAATATCTAATTCCTCTCCCACTCATTTGATGATGAAGAATTAAAGACCATGTAGGTCTCAGGGATGTAATAGAAGAAACATCTGGAACATTTATCCCTTCCGTATAAATCATACAATTGACAAGAATTTGTATTTTACCATTTAGAAAATCTTTATATATTTCTTTTCTTTCATGTGTATTAGTGTAGCTAGATACACATACAGCATTGAATCCATGCTTTTTATAATAATCTGTAATATCCATAGCATGTTTGATGTTGACACAATATGTAATATTTTTTCTATTTAGAGAATTTTTCTTAAATTCTCTAATCACTTCACTATATAATTCAACATTTCTCATTTTATGAGATAGTGATTCAATATCAAAATCATAATTTATTTTAGATACTGGAATATCTGAAAGATCCACATTTAAAGGTATACTCAATTCAACCATTCTAGATAAAATCCCAATTTGCTGCAAATCAGGGATTTGTGGGCCTTCGATGAAATAATCAAATATCAAACCAAGAGGCAAACCATCAGTTCTGATCGGTGTTGCAGTTAATCCTAGAATCATTTTATTTCTAAAATGGAATGCTAATTGAGCGTATGATGGAGAACATGATCGGTGAGCTTCATCGATTATCAAAATATCAAAATATTCAAGATATAGACTCAAAGCTTTTTTCACTGTCACAATTATATAATCATATATCCCATTCCTCTTAAATTCTAATTTCATTTGATTTATCAATTCTATTCTATGCGTGACTACTAAAATCTTTTTATATTTTTTGGCTACAATTGCAGATATCGTTGTTTTTCCCGAACCAGTCGGTGATACTATTAAAATTTTCGATTGTGGAAATTTGTCGAATCTAGCATGAGCCTTTTCACAATAATTGGTTTGATGTTGCCATAACGATTGAATCGTCCTTGACATTGATACACCTCCTTTTAGAAAAAAGAAAGCGCAGATAAATTGCATTTGCGCTTTCTTTTTTATTAATTATTGATGATCATATCACCACTAACATTGATGTTGATGGTAATATTTTCTTTCGATATATTTTTCATAATCTTTTTTAAGAGATCAGATAAATTACACGATCCATCAAATTCAACATCTATTTTTCCTTTCTTTCTTTTCTTTTCCTTTCTACCATCTTCAATATCATCTTCATCCATATCTTGTTCATCCTCGACAATATCATCTTCATCCATATCTTGTTCATTCTCATATGATTTTGATATTTTATCCTTATCATAAGATGGAAAAAGATTCCTTAATTCAGGATATTTCTGACAGAAATTTTCAATAGCACATCTATCAGTCAGATAGAGATCAAACAGATCATCTATAGTTATCTTGTTATCGATAACTTCCTGTTTTATTGCATACCTAACGTCGTTTATATCATCTATAGTTCCCTCGATGATAATATGCTGAATAGGATGTTTTGGAAATTCAGTGAAAAATATATTATCTATATCTCCAATATCATATTTATCAGATAGTTTCTTGTCTATATCACATATTCTATCAAAAATTTCTTCTGATGTCATAGGGGAATTGGTAGTTGTTAGAAGAATAAAGAATATTGATTCGATCAAGTGATTCTTCGATAAATCACTAAACTTTATCATACTTATCTTTTTTCTTCTATTGAAATATATACGTAGATTTTTATATTTATCTAGAAAATAACCCATATCAAAGTCATTGATATCTAGCTTATAACACAATTCCTTCAATTCCTCATATTTTACTTTATCGGCAAATACTTGTTTTTTAAGAAAATATGTATACACTCCTTCATTTTCAATATCCAATTTAGAGACAAGATTGATGATTTGTTTGCGTTTCATATCACGAAAACATTTCATAATATCTTTATCACAGTACAAACTTTCACCGTATAGATTTTCGATATGATATACCATATCAGATATCTTCATTTGTCCTTTGTAATACAAAAGATAAATAATTATAGCACACAATGATTCTTTCGGAGGAATGTTTTCTTCATTCTTCCTATCATAATCATCTACCATAGTCACAGTATTAAAATGTTGTATCAGGGAGGGGTATTTTCGAATGAAAATATCATAAGCTGACATGTTATTATTATCAACCAATGAGAGCAAATCTTTCATTTCTATATCTTTCACATCTTGTCTTAATGACAATTTTTTTACACCAATGGGAATACCGTTAGATTTGATGAAGTGCTCTCTACTTTCTTCTATCAGATATCGAATAGAAGAACAATTGAAAGCGTCAATAATTTTTGCAATATAACCCGCAGAAATTTTATTATCGAAATCTTCAAATTCTTTTAATAATTGCCTTCTCGAAAATTTTCCAGCTGCTAAAAGAAATAGCATTAAAGCATTGAACGATTCCAAACCACCAGTTGAATTGAACTTTTTACAATGTTTTCCCATTTTAGATCTCCTCTTGGATATTATGGATTGAAATTTAAAAATCTCATACATATTATCATTCAATATATATAACGGATATGATTTTGTAAGAAAATGGTATGTGGATTTTATGTGAAAAAATCGTGAGAAAGAATGATGGTTATATATATTAAATCGTGACGATATATACATGTTTAAAATTTGATCTATAGAAATGGAGAAGTGAAAATGGTTGATGTATTGAATATCGATTATGTATTATGTCCATATTGTGAAGCAGAAGGTATTGAGAAAAGATTGAAAATGGTAACGAAAAAACATTTATCGACGCATAATAAAAATCTCGAAGATGCGAAAAATGATTTCCCGAATGTTTCAATGATTTGTAAAAAATCATCTGATAAAAAGAAAGAAATCGGCAACAAGTGTTCTACTGCGAATAAAATGAAATTGATAAAATGTTTTCATTGTAAAGAAGAAATAGAAGTTAGAAACAATACTGCAAATAAACAACTATGTTTGGTTTGTTTGGAAAAATGGAAAAATGGAAATACATCAATTGAAAATCCAGATGGTAGATCAAAATCATCAGCAAATGAGAATCGATCAAACACAATGTTAAAAACATATGGTGTGACGAATTGCCGACATATTGATGGTGTAGAAGAAAAGATTAAAAAAACAAATAATGAAGTACATGGTGGAACTGGATTTGGAAGTAAAGAATTAGCTAAGAAAAGTAATGATACGATGGAGAAGGAATACGGTGAGAGAAATTGGTATCAAACCGATGAAGGTAGAGAACAAGCTAAAGAACAATTGAATAGCGATGAAGCTAATTTGAAGTCTGGTAATAGTAGAAAGGGGATGGTTTCGCATCGTCTAGGAAAAAAGATACACGAAATAATTGCGCCGGATAAAGTAGATGGTTATTTACAAAATTTAAGTGATAAACACAAAAAGAATTTTTTACAAGAATTTGATGAAAAATTGAAATATTTTCAAGTTGAGTGTGTAGATGATTATAATGGTGCAAGAGATACGATGAATTTTAAATGTATAATTTGTGATACAGAATTCGAATCGAATTGGAATTATATTCAACAAGGAAAGAGTAGATGTCCAGAATGTCATCCCAGAATGTCAGGGAAATCAATAGGCGAACAAGAAATTGTTGATTATATAAAAAGTTTAGATAATGAACTAGAAATCATTCAGAACGACAGAAAAATAATATATCCAAAAGAAATTGATATTTATATACCTAAATTCAATATAGCTATTGAATATGATGGTATGTATATGCATAGTGAATTTTGTCATTATAGAAAAGATAAAAAATTTGATCCAAAATATCATTTGATGAAAACTAATGCATGTGAAGAAAAAGGAATAAGATTGATTCATATAACTGACCATCAATGGATACATTCGAATAATATTATTAAAAATACTTTGAAGCAGATATTGGGGTATAATGATGGTATTCGGATTCATGCTAGGAAATGTATAATAAAAGAAATCGAACCATCTGTTAAAAACGAATTTCTTGAAAAACATCATTTACAAGGCAAAGATTCGTCAACAATTAAATTAGGAGCATTTTTTGAAGATGATTTGATTTCTACAATGACATTTTCAAAACCAAATTTTACGAAATCGAAAAAAGATATAAAAGGTGTTTGGGTATTGAATAGATTTGCAATAAAAGAAAATATCAGAATATCTGGTATTGCTGGTAAATTGTTATCTTATTTTAAAAATAATTTTCCTTGGTTTGAAATACATACTATGGCTGATAGATCATGGTCAAAAGGAGATTTGTATCATAAATTAGGATTTACATTTGCTGGTTATACAGAATTGGATTATTCTTATGTCGATACTGCTGGAAACGTATATTCCAGACAATCTCAGCGAAAAAGAAAAGATGAACCTATTGATATACCAGAATGGGAATTAAGAAGAAGAGAGGACAGAGGTAGATATTTTGGATGTGGTAATTTAAGATTTATTATCAAAAATGATAATAGTGAAATTGATCTATCAGAATATTCTTTTGAGAAACCTTCGTTTCCATTGGGGATAAAAGTTAGTCCGTGTGTTAATTGTGGAAAAGATGTTGAACATCTAATGAATTTGAATCCGAAAGGAATTGTGTGTCAAGAATGCAAAAGTTTAGGATTTAAAGTAAATTTGATGAAAACAGTTAAATGTTATTATTGTAAGGAGGAATTTGAAATCAGTCAAAGGGCATCGAAAGAATATTCTGTTTGTCCTAAATGTAAATTAAAAGGATTGAAAAATCCGAAAGCATCTGAACATGCTAAAATGGCAAAACGAAGAGAAAAGAAAAATAACGTAGATTTGTTAAAATGTTAAGATAGACGCAAAAATCCCCTCTATGGAAATTAATCCATAGAGGGGATAATTAATCTAATAAATTTTATTTATCAAATTATGTAATCTGTAGAGAAGCAATACCAGATGACCGAACCAGAGCGTTAGCATTACGACTCAGAATGGTCAGCGATGGCGTAGCACCTAACGGATAAGGGCTAAGCACAACTGGGACATAAGGGCAATAAAGATATACGCACTTAATCTCTTCCACTGGTTTGTACACCATGATCATTTCACCAGCAGCAACAACAGAAGAAGTCAATACTTTCCATTTACCACCATTAACAGTAGCTTCACGGAATCCCAATTCACCGTTTTCACTGGAAGTACCAGAATAACGGAAAGTGTTAATATCTTCCAGAATAGCAGCGTCAATTGGATTACAAAGGACGGTGTTAGCCTGATCGATATTAGTATCGGTATATACCTGTGCAGACAGTTCATTCATGTTAACAAGAATGTTTTCATGCCATGCTTTAGCTCCCCAAGTAAATGCAGCAGGAGGAGTACGAGCAAAAGACTGACGATGACTGGCAGGGTTAAGATTTAGATTAGCCGTGAGCAAAGAAGAAATGATTTCACGGTCAATATCAAGAGCAATCTGCTGACCAAGAACGGAAACAATTTCAGCCTGCATGGAAATATCGAACAGAGCTTTCATGTCCTGCTCCATGTGGATACTCCAATTAGCGGAAATTTCACGATCTTTCGCATACAGACGAATCTTATCTACTTCCAATTTTACCTTGGGGTTAATCTGATTTTCTTCAAGAGAAGTAGTTACTTTATATTCAACAGAAGTAACTGCACCGGTAGCAGAAGAAATACTAATTGTACCATTCAGATAATCAATATAACCAGAAATAACATCAGTTACACCACCCATATCGACAGCAGCAGAGAAGTGACCCTCAACAGCTGGAACAATACTTACGGAGGTAGGAGTTACACCATCATCGACAAGAGTAATTTCGAAATCACGTTCGAGATGAGCTTGATCAGAAGTTAGACCGGCTACACCAAGAAGATCGAAACCAGCTTGAGGAACAACTAGAGGACCAGCGATGGTATGATCAACAGTCGGACCATTTGAAATATCTTCAGAAATGGAAGGAGCGTTATAACGATTAGCACCACCATAAGGATGTTTTTCAAATGAAGCTTTCAAGAAAGGTTTGACACTTTCTGGTTTGTCCATAGGAGAAACAGTAACTGCTTCCTTGGCAACCAACTTCGGATAGAATACACGAAGAACAGGCAATGCCAGAGATTCATAAGGGTTAATTTGAAACATCGAATTTTCAAGAAGATTGATACGTGTGTTTTCACAAAGCGTACGAAATCCTTCTTGATCATTAGTTGATTCAAGACTTTCACTCAAACCATCAACATAAGTGTTGAAAGCGTCATCGTTGTACAATACCTGACGAATGTTACCAGGCTTCGACGGATCGATACCGGTAAGCTTTCGGGTGGTAGCATACGCTTCTGTTAGAATATGTTTCATCAGAAACCTCCAGAATAAAAATTAATAAAAATAAAAAAACAATCATCTACAATAGATAAACTTTTCTCAGTATATCCTTTCAATTATGTGTTCCCATTATTCAGATAAAAACTGAATTTTCATATATTTAAATATTAATATATGATGAGATACTAGGATTTGATCCTAGTATCTCATCAAATTGTAAATAACTAATTTAAAAGGAGATTTGAAAATGAGTTATGATATTTTTAAAGAAAACGAAATCCAGATTAGATTTTTTCATCGCATATATTGTTTTTATAGCACGATAGATGTTTGTACGGCAAGAGCTATTTATAAACATCATCGGAATTATGATGAATTTGAGAGAGATTTAGATGAAAGAAGAATTGAATTTACATGGGATTTCACATCAAACTAAATCATATAACGTATATATATTAAATAATGTCAAAAAGTATTGATATGTTTTTAAAGATTGGGAGTCAGTCTTTACATAATCGATACGAAGAAATTCCATTGAAAGGGAGATTTTTGAAATGGAGAATGATACAGGCGTAAAATTGATGACAAGAGATTGTAAATTCAGAAAGATAGCTGATATGGAAATTCTTCCATCAAATATTGTTAGGGATCTTTCATTCCTTGTTGGTGAGAAGAACGATCCGAGAGATGATGTTCTAACTTTTTCGGATGTGAATGATTTTTATATCGATTATTGGCATTCTCTACCAATGAATAAAAAGAAAAAAGTGGCAAAATCTTTCATGAGAATCCATTCATGGATCATGAAGATTGGGGGTAAGTATCGTCTTGCCCCGAAAGATATATTTAAGACAACCATGAAAAATGTATGTCCGACATGTCGTGGTGCTGGACTATTCGTTCATGGTAAGAAAGAATATGAAACCATTACATGTCCAATATGTAAGGGCGAGGGAGATAAAACTGTCATATGTAATCAATGTAATGGTTATGGATGTAAAATCTGTAAAGATGGTCTAATCCATTTAAAGAATCAATTGTGTGAAACATGTTCGATTGATTCACCTTTCGGTAAACTGAAAGGTAATGGTAAAATCATGATGGAAAAAATAGAGACAACTGATACAGTTGTCTGTTTGAAATGTGGTGGAATGGGAGTACAAAAATGAAGAGTAATACAATTTATACAATTTTGAATGATAATATTGATGAGAATAAATTGTCGTATAAATTCTCAAAGATGAAATTCAAAAACAATTGGATAAAGTTTAATTTTTTCATCTTCATGTTGTACACAGGAGAGAAAACTGAATATAGTTTCAGATATCTTTTTGAAACATTACAATTTGATTTTGGAGAAATCAAACATTTTATGTTACAACTATCGAGGATTGGTGTGTTAGATATTGACAATACCAATCGCCAAATAAAATTAAAATCTTGGGATAGGAGGAATAAGAAAATCATTCCGAGAAATTTCATCAGACAGTTACAAGAAATAGCGAATATTCATGATTTGGAAAAAGAATATGATGGTATTCGATATGGTTTATTTAGACGGTTTGCCGCATTTCTACTGCGGTGAAAAAGAGGGGTATTCGGTTTCTGTTGGCTGATCCGAATACCCCTTAAATGAAAGGTTGTAAATTTAATTTTTGACAACATAGTATTGTACACGAATTTTATTTTTTTGGAGAATTGTATGAATATAAAAGCATCGAAAGCAGATTGTTCTAAATGTAAATTATTGCAAAATGAATCCTTGATCGCAACTACAAACAGTGAGAAAGATTTATCAAAAGTAGATATTGTTTTTGTTTTTGATTCATTTAGTGAAAGTGATTTTAAAAACGAAACGGCATGTTCACCATTAGGTAATTCTAAATTTTATGAATTATTTGATAAATATAAATTGAACAAACAGAAGTATTTGATTACTAGCACCATATTATGCAAAACAGAAGGATGTGATGAAGAAGAATATGATGCTATCTTACAAGATTGCAGGAAGAACATATTCGAATTGATTGATTCATGTAATCCTAAATTGATCGTCGGCTTCGGTGAAAATGTTGCAAAAGCATTCGATTTGATCACAGTTAATTCTGGTGGAATAACAAACATGCGGGGAAATGTTTATGATTGGAAAAAACATAAAATATTTCTGACATTCGACCCAGAATTTGTCATAGAAAATAATAATTATGATAAAATATATATGAAGGATTTTTCCAAGATTAATGAATTCATGACAGGAAAAAAATCAAATATAAAACAAGCAAACACTATTAAGAAGATTGGAGAGGGATTACAATATTACACAATTCCCTCTAAATTTTATACAGATGAATATAGATTGATTGATATTCATTATTTATATACGACTGGAGAAGTTCTCTATATTTTCAGAGATAAAGATAATAATAAAGTAATTCATAAATATAAAGATGATTATTATTTCTATCAATGTAAGGAAAATGTAGATGGACGAATGATTGTTGATGCGAAAGATGTTATCGCATATAATGTTTCTTGGAAAAACAAAAGAGATATTGATCCAGATAATTCATACGAAGGTGATATCCGTCTACCAATCAAACATAGTATAGATTACCATATTAAGAATAAAGGCGATTATATATCAGATGATTTGAATAATTGGTTTTGTGATATTGAAATCGATATGGAAGGTGACAAAGCTTTTCCATTACCAGAAATCACCAAACATCCGATCAATATGATTTCAGTTGGATTTGATAAAGAAGTATTTATTTATGTTTTAGATAATAATACTGATAAGATAAATACAGATAGAAAAGATGCTAAGGTAATAGTTTTTAAAAATGAACGAAAAATGTTGGAAGCATATATTAAACATTTGAAAAAAGCAGATCCAGATAGCACATCTGGTTGGAACTATAAGAATTTTGATATGTGTTATATATTCAATCGTTTGCCTAAAATTGGAATACCACAAAATTCATATTGTAAATTAGGAGCTTTCAATGTTGATATGAGATATGACAAAGTAGACACACCGGGAATTATGAATTTCTGTCAATTAGAATTATATAAACTATTTACATTTTCAACCAAACCTAGTTATAAATTAGATAGTATTGCAGAAGCTGAAATCGGAATCAAAAAAATTCAAATGCCACATTCCATTGGTGAAATGTATTATAAAGACATCAACGGATTGATTGAATATAGTATCCGAGATACGGTTCTTCTGATGAAACTGGAAGAAAAATTAGGTCACATCAATTTGGCACATGAATTGAAATCAACTTGTTCATCAACACTGACTGGTATTTTAACTACATTTGGTCAAGTAGATCCATTGGTTGTTTCATATATGAAAAAAGAAGGAAAAGTTTCAAAAAATGCTAACTACCATAATAAAAAAGAATCATTGGCTGGAGCATTTGTCAAACAACCAGTGCCTGGTATCTATGAAACCATAACGGATTTCGATTTCTCTTCACTGTATCCGAATATTGTTAGAACATATAACATTGGTGTTGATACGTTTGTCATGAGATTAGCTGATCCGAAAATGGGATATACCTTAATTAATGATAGAGACAATTTACCTGATAAGATAAATATGGTAATTGATCCTTTATTTAAAAATGAATTGAGAAGTCTTGATAAAAATGAATTATTGGCTGAAGTCGATAAAGATAAATTGATATGTACGATCAATGGTTGTTTCTATATCAACCACAATCAGGAAATATCTGAACTAAATGCGATTGTTGAATATCTTTTAACTTCAAGAAAAAAATATAAAAATAAAATGTTTGAGGCTAAAGTTGCTAAAGATAAATTATTGGAGAATTTCTTTAATACAAAACAATTGGTATATAAGGTAATTGCAAATAGTTTATATGGTGCATTGGCTCATGAAATCTTTAGATTTTTTAATATTTCATCAGCTGGAGCTATCACTGGTTCCGGTCAAGAAGCTATCAAAAATAGTATCATATATGCAGATTCGAAGATGGAAAGTATGAAAACTGGTAAGGATATGAACATACCAGCTATTTTGACACAAGAGGAAATGTTTGCCAATGCCATGCCAAATAGACCGACTCCGTATATTATCACATCAGATACCGATTCAATTTTTTGTTGTTTTGAAGATTTTGAAAATCATAAGGATTTGGATAACGTTAAAAAATGGTGTGGTGATATACAGACATATTTGAATGATGATATGTTAGTTGATATGGTTGCTTCGCATAATGTTGAAAAAAAATATAATAGATTAGATTTGAAAAATGAATTTATCTGTTCAAAAGGATTGTTTTTAAGTAAAAAACATTATGCATTAAATCTTATTGAGATTGAAGGTAAACCAGTAAATGAAGCAATGCATCGTGGTATCGAAACACGTAGAGCAGATTTTCCATCTAAGACAAAAGAAATGTTGACTGAATTGTTAGATATGATTCTTGGAAAAGAAAATATTAAATTGAAACAGATCATGGAATATGTAAATATTCAATCAAATGAATTTGATATTTTGTTGAGAAAAGGTGATAGGTCAGTTATTAAATCGATCAACTATAAGAAAGAATTGTCAGAATATAAAAAGATACCTCAGAATATAACTGCTATGTTGAATTGGAATGATCTTGTTTATGATAGTTTTCATACTGGTGATAGAGGACATTTATATAAGATAAAAGGTATTGATGAATTAAAAGCTCCAGAAGATGTGATGATGAAATATCATTCTGAATTTATGGGAAAAGGTAGAAAATTAGATGTTATCGCATTACCAGAATCAGAAGAAGCTTTACCAGATTATTTTATAATCGATGCTAAAGCTATGAAAAAATATGTTTTCGATGATAGATATCAGAATATGTTGAATCCTATTATTGAAGTTGATCGACAAAATCGTTCAGGATTATTAACTGTTTAGAGAGGTAATGATGAAAGTAAGAAAATTACACGAAACTGGATTTGAAGAAGCGATGTATGGTTTGAGTTTGTCTTTTAAACATCCAACTGCTGATAAAAATTGGTGGAATGATGAAAAAAAGAAAAGAGCATATAATGTCGCATCAGTAAACGCCAATCGGGGAAAGGGACATAATAAATTCTTAGAGCATATGATATGTTGGTATTCTGTGACAGCCACGTTAGAATGGTGGAAACAGATGGATACATATAGAGTTGGAATGTCCAAACAAAGCGAAAGCACGATGCATACTTTAGACAAAGATAATCTACCAGAAGAAAAATTTGATGTTACCCCATATGATTTTGATTCGTCTGAAGATTATGATTTGTATTCGAAATATTTGAAAATGATAGCTAAACAAAAAAATTCTAGAACAAAATCAAAATTATTACCACAAAGTTATTTACAAGAAAGAGAATTAGTATTATCATATAAAACATTGCAGAATATTATCGTTCAGAGAAAAGGACATAAATTACCAGAATGGATGTATTTCATAGAACGAATTCTTCAAACGACTACATTCCCAGAATTTCTCAAAGAAGAAAGTGAAAAAAGTTAAAAATTGTACTCACCACATAACTCGCACTAGACCAGATAAAATGGGTCAGTGGTGCGAGCTATGTGGTGAAAAAGTCATTGAGCAAAATAACAGAATGTGTCAATTTTGTAAATTTTCAGGGAAGATGTATAATGGTTGGATATGTAAAAAGAAGATGATTACTATTCTCCCAACAATGTTTGCATCATACAAGATAAAAGATGGAAGTTGTTTTGAAAATGATGATAAATGACTCGGATAATGGGAACATATAATTGAGAAAATATAAATATAAGAGAATGTATGAAAAATAACAGAGTTATTATAAAAATTATAAATACATGAGGATTATATGACAGATAAAATACCATTGATTGAATGTATTAATACATGGCAAGGCGAAGGACCAGATACTGGACGACAAATGCTTTTGACCAGATTTAAGAGATGTAATCTATCTTGCTCATTTTGTGATACACAAGTTAAAATGAGAAACAGTATCGTAGGAAGTTATACATTATCAGATATTCAACAAGCACTATTTGATACAAAAGGTGGTTTGTTGATTACCGGTGGTGAGCCTACTTTATATCTTGAAACAGCAACTATGTTAGAAAAATTGAATTATAGAGTTGCGAATGTAGAGACAAATGGAATGGCTCTGAATTCTTTATTAAATAATGAAGAAATAAAAAATAAGAATATAAAATTTATATTCTCTCCAAAAAATCAATATTATTCATTCGATAATTATTCTAAGGAAACAACAGCAAATCTAAAACAATTTGTTTATGATAAGAGAGTGTATTTTAAATTCTTGATTCATTCCGATATGGACATTCCAAAATTCGATATATTTATGAAAAAAATATATAACGAATTGGATTTAGATAGAGTATATCTCATGCCAATGGGAACGACATATGAAGAATTAAAAGAAAATTCGAAAACTACTTTTGATTTAGCTGAGAAATATAAATGTAATATTTCGTCGAGGCTACATTTGATATATAATTTTTTATAAATGAGATTTAGAGGAGATAGATGATGGCTGTAATTAACGCAATTGAAGATCGTATTATTGGTGTCCCATTTAAAGTAGAAGTGAAATCGGCTAGTGGTATTATTTGTGATGATACACAATTACCACAAGGATATGTGAAAGTTATTTCAGTTGGACCCAAAGTAGTTGGTGTGAAAAAAGATGATACTATTATAGTTCCTAAACATGGAGGACAAGCTATGCTTCACAATGGGATAGTTTATCAAGCATTTGCTCCATTGGAAATTTATGGGGTTCTTGATGAATCAGAATTTAAAACAGATGTTAGTAATATTATTACGATTTAATCATGAAAATTTTAAAGAAATTTATATTTAATATCGGAGTCGGTTTGACATTATTATGTTACTTTTTTTTTATGATCTTTATGATTGCAGTATGTTGTATCGTATCTATGGTAACAGTACCAATTCATTTAGGATTTGGAAAAAACTATGATTAAGAAATTTATTCCAGTATCGGAAATATTGATAGAAAAAGATTCTTCTATGACAATTGGATATGATTTTACAGTTGAAGATTTTTTCACTTTTTGTACCGATGATGGAATTTATGTTCAGGATTCTATGACTATAGTGCATCCCTTATCAGATAATTCTCAGAAAGAGATCGAAGGTAAAATGATGAATGTTAAATCCGCTAAAGGATTGACAAAAGCTACCATCGAATTGAATAAGGAAATGTTTATTGGTCTATATGTCATAACAAAACCAAAAAAGTTAAATCGACCACAACCGATTGATAATGAGAAACTTTCGAAAATATCTGACCCTTATATGACTGTTTCGTATAAGGGTCAGATATGTACATCTGGTCAAGCAATATTCAATTCATGTTTCCCTAAAGATTTCCCTTTTATAAAAGATCAAGCCAATAAGAAAATTCTTAATAAAATATTGGTTAAAATAGGGGAAAAATATGAAGATGAAGTTTACCGGATGGTGTTAAATAGATTATCACACGAAGGATTCAAATGGGCAACTATTGCTGGATCAAGTTTTACGTTAGGTAATCTTGATGTACCGAAAGAAATTGATGTAATTAAGAAAAAAATGGATGGTGCTGACCCATTAACTACTTCTAAACTATTGGGAGAAGCAGAAAAAATAATAGCAAAATATCTTCACGATACCGGATTGGGAGATATTATTGAAAGTGGTAGCGCAAAAGGTTACGGTCAAGTAATGCAAATTGCTGTAGCTAAGGGCTTGATTTCTAATCTGGATGGAGAGATAATGCCTGGCATCGGAACATCATTTAGCGATGGTTTACCAGCAGATGTTTTCTTCAAAGCTGGTCAAGGAGCTAGAGCAGGAATGGCTGGTAGAGCAATTGACACAGCTGATACTGGATATCTTGCTAGAAAATTAGTTTATTTTCTCAACAGTGTTCAATTACATCCGTCACTGAGAGATTGTAAAACAGATAGAACGATCAAAGTACAAATATATGATAGTGATCATCTATCTAAATTACAATTTAGATTTATAGAAAAAGGCGGTAAGATAATTCCGATTGAGGAAGGAAATGTTAAAGTTGGAGATACGATAAATCTTCGTTCACCAGTATATTGTAAAAGTGAACATATGTGTCATACTTGTCATGGAACTGGATATAAAAGAAAAGCTACACCATATATTGGAGCTATGTATGCATTAATGTTAGGAGAATCAGCTACACAATCATCTATGGAAAAATTTCATACTGGTGGTGCAGTTAAAATTAAAAAGAAAAATATGTTGAATGATATTCTATTCAACGCTCCAATATTAAAAAAAGAAACAACCTCTAGATATATTTCGAACGGTGAAAATTCTCTAATATGTAATAGAGATTGTAAATTGATTATCGACATCAAAGATCAAAAAATGTCGATGGATGATGATTTTTATTATAATGAAGAAACTAAAAAAATAGTATTTAAGACGATAGTATCTAAACTAATTGCTGATGGAATCGAGATTCCAATAATGTTGGATTATCTCATCGATGCTGATATAACTAATTTAAAAAATCAAACGAAAGAAGAATTAGAATTTCATTTTATTAAGGGTGAGACTATTCTATATACTTCTCTCGAAGATTCTTCAATGACAGGATTATCTAGATATTTAGATAGATTGATCGGAGGAAGAGTTAAATTCTATGATGTCGATCATCTATTATCAATTGTGTATCAACAATATCGTTCAATTTCTCCATTACCAGTGGTCGCATATGAAATCTTAATTTCTCAAATTTTAAGATATAAAGATGATCCACGATTGGCGGCTAGATTGGGAAAAACATGGAATCCTGAATTGATGAATTTGAAGAAAACTGTTTATAACGAAGGATTTCTTCAAGGATTAGCATTTGAAAATATGAATGAAGCAATTCGAAATGGATTAGTTCAAGAGACAGGATCTGATTTAACTGTTTTGGAGAAAGTATTTACTGGTGAACAAATTTAAGGATTATTATGTTATCATTTAAAAATGCAAAATTATATAAGATTTACGATGGATTTAGATTTTATAGCGATCCCAAAGCACCGTTTATGATAACATACTTATCCGAGAATTCGTCATTTAGAAAAGATTATTCAAAATTAAACATTCAAAGAATCGATTGTAAGAATATAGCAATCCCAACAACAAAATTCCCACGAACATTTGCTAGTTCAGATGACAAGAAATTATTTAAGAAAATTAATTTATATACACATTCGTCTAATAAGATTCCATCTAAAACAAATATTATTACCGATGTGTCTAAATATAGTTATCTTATCGATAAGCAATATAAACCTAGATCATATCGTCAGAAATATGGTCATATGATATTTAACATAGTCAATGAAGTTTTCTTTAATACGCCGTCAAATTATGAAAAAATTCTCATGTATTCTGTTAAGATAGATGAGGATTTTAATTCTAATTATATTAATCGAAAAGTATTCTTATTCATGGAAGCTATGAAAGAAAATACTTTTCCATACGATCATTTTATTTTATGTCTGATATCGAATGATAAAACATATTATAGAATATTGATTAAAGATAGAGAATTTACTTTCAATAGAGTTAAGAAATTTATCAAAGATATCAAAGAGATTAATATTGAAAGTGAAATTGAAAAAGATAATGAAAAAGATGATATTGTTAAAAAGGTTGTTAGCAAAATATCTTCTAAAATAGATGATAAGAATAAAGAAATATTGGTAGATACTATCACAGATTTTATCGATAATAATCCAGAAGAAGCTAAAGAAATTTTAAATAATAAAAAATCATCATCTGATGATAATGCGATGGATTTGACATCTATAGCAATATTGGTAAGAAATAATAATAACGTAGTTAAATCAAAGAATATGGTTCAAGCAGATAGAAAATCTCCATCTGATAAATTGAAAGCGATTGAATCGAAATTCGTTGATGAAATATTAGTTTCTCCAAAAGCTAATGTTGATAATGATGCGGCAATATATAAAAATGTGAAAATAGCTGAAACTGTTGATAATGTTTCACCATCACATATATTTGAAAAGAGAAAACGAGATTTTTCAGAAAATTTAGAGAAAGATATTAAACTATCTTTCAAATCATTAGAAACAAAAGACGTACCGCTAACAGTTGAAAAAGTTAAAATGACTAGGTTAGCATCTGAAGAATGGAATATGAACAAATCAGATTTATCTATCATAAATATAACATTGAAAGATGCTAAAGGTAGATCACATAATTTAAAAATTCGAATTCCAAATATTGGTGACGATGGTACATTTTTCATAAATGGGAAGAGGAAATGTATCATCAATCAAATCATTCAATTGCCGATTCAATTTCCAAAACCGTTTTCAGCTAAATTTGAAAGTTCTTATTCGATGTTTTATATTTATAGTAAACATGCGAAAACAAATCATTTACAAATTTTCATGGGAACGTATAAAATATCATTGGCTGCTATAATGTTTTATGGATTTGGATTCGAAAAAACTTTGAGAAAATTTGATATTAAATATTCGATCCAAACTGAAAAACCTCCTAAAGATACACCATATTCTATTAAGATTGATGATTCATACTATATCTTTAAAAATATAAATAGTGAACTACAGATCCAATTTATAAATTCTTTTATTATGAATAATTGGAATGATATTGCGAATGACAATATTACATTATTTTCTAAAGAATTCTTCAGTAAATTCATTATTAAAGATACTGGACGTGTAAATTCGGTATATCTCATTCAGAATAATATTGATAACATTGTGGATAATATTTCTAAAAGTATTTTAGCTTCGAAAGGATTGCCAATAAATCTTGGAAATATTATGTATTATATGGCATCGGGAGCAGTTGAAGGATATACGATTAAAAGAAACGATTTAGATAATCAACGTATTCGTAGTTCAGAAATTATTTCACATATTCTTCAAAAACAAATAATGACTGCACATACAATATATAAAGAGAAATATTTAGCTGGAAATGATGATGTTGTTTTTGAGATTCCAGAAACACAATTGATTTCAGAATTTGGAATGTCAGAAATCATTGCGAATATGGAATATGCGAATCCGATAGAAGAATTATCGGGTATGACTCGACTATCACCCATAGGAAAAAGTATTGGTGGTATTCCTGATAAAAGAGCTATAACAACTGGTAATCGTGGTTTACATGAATCGTATCTTGGAAATATCGATCCGATGGACACTCCAGAAGGACCTGGAGTTGGAATAACTCAACAGTTATCTATGGGAGCAGCCATATCGACAACGAGAGGAATATTCGCCGATAATTTAAAAGCGGTTGATAAGAAACCTGGTGTGTCGGTTTCACCAACTGCTGCTATGATACCATTTATGTCAAATAATGATGGTAATAGGGTAATGTTTGGTTGTGCTCAAATGAAACAAGTTGTACCATTAAAAAATCCTGAACCACCAATCATACAATCTGGTTATGAATCTATTCTAACGAATGATCTATCGAGTAATTTTATAAAAAGATCCGGTTGTAATGGAAAGATTATTAAAATAAAAGAATCAGAAATTATAATAAAATGTAATAAAACTAATAAGATAGAGAAGATTAATATTCTTCCTGTTCATTTAGAATCTGGATCTGGTTTAAATACTTTAAGTGAATTTCATACTGTCGTTAAAGAAGGACAATCTGTTAAAGAAGGACAAAGAATAGCAGAAGGTGGTTCTGTGAAAGATGGTTTCTTATCTATGGGAAGAACATTATGTGTCGCATATATGAGTTGGAAAGGATATAATTTTGAAGATGGTATTGTTGTAAATGAAAAATTAGTCAAAGATGGAAAAATGACTTCGCTACATGGTATCATTGAAAGTGTTGCAATATCTCCAAAAGATAAAATTCTATCAATGGTTAAGATCGGAGATGAAACAAAACATGGAGATATTCTAATAAAAAAATCCATTGGTGATTTAGATGAATTACTTGGATTGTCAGATTCTGACGATGATGATATATTGGATGAATTTGAAAATGGCGAAATGATTAGAAAATCTCCTGGAGGTAAAATAGTTGATATTGAAATATTCTGCAATGAAAAAATAGATAAATATCCAGAATATGTTCAAACAATAATAAAGAGAACAAATAATAATAGAAAGAATCCCACACAAAATTATAAAGATAAACACGGATCAATTAAAGGATTGTTGATAAAGTTTACAATAAATCTAGAATTGAATCTTCAAATTGGTGATAAAATAACCAATAGATATGGCGGTAAAGGAATTGTTTCATTAATCGAAAAAGAAGAGAATATGCCAATAACTCCTTGGGGAGATACGGTAGATATTATACTGAATCCGATTGGTGTTATAAATAGAATGAATGTCGGACAATTGTTGGAAACAAGTGTAGGAATGTTGTCTAAAATATTGGCTTTGCAGATTGTAAAGAATAAAAATAGTAGAACAAAAGTGGTTTCATTGATCAAAGGAGTTCTAACACATTTAGATAAAACTGATAAAAAATTGATGGTATCATCGATAATATCAAATATAAATTCTATGAATAAATCTACATATGATAGATTCATAACAGAATTGGAAAATCATACATTTTTTCCAATTATCGTTCCACCATATAAATCCCCATCGATGAATGATATTGAAAAGGCACATAAATTTCTCGGAATGAAGAAATCATATAAAATAAAACTTCCTGAATATAATATAAAAACGATGGAAGATGTCGCTATCGGATATATCTATTTCCAAAAACTGGAGCATATCGCAAGATTAAAATTACACAGTAGAAGTACAGGTGGAGTTATATCGAAAACCGGACAACCCACAGCCGGTAAAAAACGTGGTGGTGGTGTTAGAGTCGGAGAAGCTGATGTATATTCATTGTTATCACATAATGCGACTAATGTTGTAAATGAATTGTTCGGAGCAATGTCAGATGGAACTGATGCTAAAAATGACGAAATATCAAATATTCTAATGAATGGTCATACCGAATATGTTCATCCAAAATCATCACAAGTAGGAGAATTATTAAAATGTTACTTTATGGCTATGATGTTAAGCAGGTAAAATGAAATGGATAATAATAAATATATAGCAGGACATTCTATGAAACCATCATCTGATATAGATGATGACTATTATGAAACACAAATGGAAGATGCTGAAAATAATTATGATGCAAATGATTTGATTGATTCTTTCGACAATGATAATTTTGAGACAATATTTAAATTAAATTATAATGATATTTTGACATTTAAACCAGAAGATATACAAGTTGTATGTTCGATGATGATAGCAAAAATAGATAGTAGTTTAAATTATCAATTCACACCGAAATTAGTTTTTGATAACATAGAAGCTGTTATTGAATTTTTCGATTTTATCAGATTCATAAAATTCAATAACATATCATTCCTCCAGAAATTGCTTGGGGAAATGGATATATCAATTGATGGTATTGTTAAATATAAATCATTCGATCATATATCAAATTCAAAAATAATTAATTATGTGGATAATATATCAGATCATTATAAATACAATAGGCTGATTTTTGATTTTATTACAACACATAATCGAGAAGATTTAATCAAATGGTTAAATTCTCAATTTATGAAAAATAAATCAGAAATTTTATTAGATATAATTCAAATCGATTAGAGGAGTTAGACAATGGTTGCCGAAGATTATACGAAAAATATTATTGAGATTAGGAATGTTGGATTCAAATCTGAGATCGAACGAGGCAATATTAAAGTATTTTCAGAAACATCTGATGGAATTAATATCGAATTACAGAACGGTATGCAATTATTCCACACAAATTATAATATGCCACAAGAAACCAAACGATCAATCGTAAATGGATTCAATACATTTAAAAAAGCTAAAAGATTGATTATTGATTATTCAAATTTCAAAAAACCAATCACAATTATGGCACAATAACATATCTTATAAACTATTGGTCGTTATATATATTATTTGATGGCAACAAAAATTATTAAAAATTTGGTTGTCATGACAGAATTTCCTTCTTCACAATCTGAAGAAGGAAATTCTGTTTTTCTTTCAATTGATATGTTTCATTCGGTAGTTTTTCTTTCAAAATTTTTAAAACAGATGGAGTAAACAGATGGTAGATTTCGCTAAATACGCTAAGATGGGTGATATTAACATTCATGACAGTTACACACCCAAAGAGAAAGTCGACCCGAGCGATGAATTTTTCAAGTCAATTTATATTAGTGGATCTGGTCAAAAAGAAGATGAATTTACAAAAACACGTTTGCATGTAGGTATGTTACAAATCAGAGGAATCAAAAATAATCTTGAAGAGATTTATATTCTACCATATTATCGCCGACAAATTTTAAATAATCAAGTTAAAATGGGAAAATACGATAATTCGAAATGTTTCTCATATGCAGATCATGATGAAGAAGGGAGGCAAACTTCAACAAGTGGATTCTTTTGTCCTCAAACATCAGCAGAAAGAAAAGAAATTAAATGGTGTTATAATTGTAAGACAGCTTTTATTATTGCTGGTTTTTTAGTTACTGAAGATGGTCAATATATTTTAAATGAGGATGATAAACCAACTAATGTATTTATCAGAGCCACTGGTTCGAAAGTTGGTGATATTATGTCTTATGTTTTCGATTGTCAAGATTTAGAAGTACCATTCTTATTTGATGATTCGTCGAAAGAATCGGAAAATATGGAACGAAAATATTTTAATATGTTCAGACGGATTATTAAAGTAACTGCTGGTGATGCAGATGTTTGGCAAAGTGAAAATACTCCTGATAATGCAGCTAAGAAACGATCCGCATATGTTCTTGAAGGTGGCATTGATATTGATAAAGAAAAGATCATTAAATTATTAGATTATGCTGGAAATATTGATGATAAATTGAAAGAAAAATTTGATTTCACCGAAGGTACGATTGAACGTGTTAAGAAAAATTATAAACGTCAATTGGCTGAATTTCAAAATTCTGCAATATTTAAAGAAAATAATCCAACATTCGTTTCAACTAGCTCAGATAATAATATACCAGATGCACCTGGTTTCATGACAGTCGATGAACCAGCCACACAATCAGCGGTTGATAATGTCGATACATCAAATATTCCAGATTCAAATACAAGCAGTATTGACGATATTCCTTTCTAAATACAAAAATAAACCAGTTTAAAATCGGATACCAGAAATGGTATCCGATTTATTTTGCGTTAAAGGAGAAAAAATTGACAGAGACTTCTTATCCAGCTCGTTTAGGTATGCCGATCTTAACAATCGATAAAATTAAAAATATTATTTTCGAAGATATTAAAAGAAGTGTTGAAAAAGAAATCCTTGATGAAAAACAATGTTTTCATGTAGTTGGTCCCGCCGGTGTCGGAAAAACACAAATAGCATTTCAAATCGCTGAAGAATTAGGAGATTACTTTAAAGAAACTTTCCATATTAAAAAGATCAATTCTCCAGTTTTAACAAGAGATGATTTTTTAGTACCATATCCTTCTGCACACGACGAAACATTTAAAATGAGATATTCTGACTTTATTCCCACTGCTGAAGAGAAAATGGGATTGTTTGTTATAGATGAATGTTCTAGAGGAGATCAACAATTACAACAAATGATGTGGCAGATTCAAAATGAGAATCAATTACATTCATATAAATTTCCTAAAGGTTGGTTTGTTATTACAATAGATAATCCAGACGATGATAATTATCAAATCAATAATATGGAAGATGCAGCTGGTTTGAGAAGATGTTTACATTTATATACGAAAGTATCACCGAAAGCTTTCATCGATTATGCTTTGAAAAGTAATTTTCATCCACATGTTATTTCATATATTGAGAATTATAACGATAAATTATACGATTTTGACAATCAGAAACAAGGAAAAATATACGCAAATCCGGCGACATGGGAAAAAGTTTCTAACCATCTTTATAAATATAACGATGATCTCCAAGAAAATATTGGAATAATTGAAGTATTGTGTGGAGGATTGTTAAATATTTATAGTGCAAAACATTTCTGTGATTATTTGAAAAATCTTGGAGGAGTAGTTATAAAACCAGAACAGATTTTTTATGAATATTTAAAAGATAAAGATCATTTAACTTTCTCAGAATCAAGAGGATATATTAAATCGATAGTTGAGAAAAAACAGAATAATAAATTATATGAAATATTGAATAGTTTTATTGAATATTTGTGTGATAGTAAACCAGAGCCAATTGCTAGTGGTGTAAAAAATACATTATCATTTTTGATGGATATGCCAATGGATATCGCAGCTGGTTTTGTTACACATTTAGGAAAATTGCAAATGGGTTCATCAGAGCATTTATATTTGATGAGCTTGATGGTTGCAATGAATAATGAAAGCGAAGATTTTAAGGAAAATTTCTTCAATAAATTATTAAATTTAGGAGGTTGAGTTGTCTAAAACTCTTGAAAACGTCAGAGATGAATATCAAATTTATATCTCTGAAAAAACTGATGATTATATTAAAAAAATCATCGATGGTGATGGAGCTTATCATGAATCAACAAATAATTGTGAAGCAAATGGTTGGGATAAAAAATTACATAATGCAATGCCATTCATAAGTGATGAATTAAAAAAAGCTGGAATTGGAGTGAAACATAGCGTTAAATTTGGCGTGACTGATTGGGATATGTTATGCATACTTCGATAGAAGATGTTATTTCTTCATTAGTTTTGAGATCGTCATTTTGGGCAATGACGATCTCAAAATTCAATAAGAGAGAAACATCGGAAAAAACATTTTTGATGGGAGTTACTTTCAATGGTAATGATGTAGAATTTATTTATAATTTTGATAATTTGAAAATGTTACATTTGGATATATTAGATAAATTATTCGCACATGAAGTAGGTCATATACTAAACAATCATTATGTACGTGCTTTAGAAAAGAATATATTCGAGAATAATTTAAATCATCGATGGAATATTGCGGCTGATATGGCTGTAAATTGTAATATTCCAAATTTTCCTAAAAGTTTTTATTGTGGATGGGATTTTCATACAATATTTCCAGAACAAGAAGGATTCGAAGATGGTTTATTGACAGAAGATTATTTCAATAAATTGAAAGAAGATGAAGAAGAATCTAATGATGATTCTGAAAATGATGATTCTGAAGAAAAAGATAGCGACGAATCTAGTGAAGATAAACCAGAATCTAATGCTGATTCAGAGGAAGGAGAACAATCAAACAATGAATCGGATGATGGAAAAGATAGTGATGAATCTGGTGAAAAGAAAACCGAAACAACGGGTAGCGATCAAAATGATCACACACATTGGGAAGAAAGCAGTAAAAATTCAAAAGATCCAAATATAGGATATATTGCAGAAAATATATTTAGAGAAGTGATTGAGTCAACTTCGAGAGAATATACACAATCATTTGGGAGTTTACCGAATGATTTGAAAGTTCGTATTGATGATTTTATTGCTCCTCCAAAATTACCATATTATGAAATAATAAAAAAATTAGTTACTGGTAGCAGAATGGGAAAACAAAAAATATCATATTCTAAATTGAATCGTAAGAGGATGTATGTATTTACAGAAGATGATGAATTGGTTTCACATATCCCACCATTTCCCGGTAAGAAGAATGATGTTACATTTAAAATTGGTGTGGTGTTAGATACATCGGCATCTGTTCCGATTACTGATGATGGTATATATGAAGCATTGAATGGATTAGAATCTATTTTAAAAAATGATAGTAATTCAGAAATTATTTTATTACAAGTCGATACTGATATTCGTGAAGAAAAGAAATTGAAATCTATCAAAGATATTCATAGGATACAGATAAAAGGCCGAGGTGGAACACGAATGATGCCAGGTCTGAATAGATTGAAAGAATTAAAAGTTGACGTATGTCTTGTTTTCACTGATGGATATATTGAAGATTTATCTAGTTTCATATATTCGTTACCTAAGAAAATTATTTGGATTTTGCCTGAAAAAGGATCTTCTGAAAGAATGATTGAAAATATTGGTCATATTGTTAAATTCCCTGTATCAGATTTATAGAGGATGAATGATGTCAACAGAACAGAACGATAAATACATGGCAGAAATAAAAACTGATGAAGGAATTCGAAAATTATTAGTTTTGCTCGATGAATGTAACGAACTCCTCAGAGTAAGCGGAGCATTTAAATTTGAAAAGTTATTATATTGCACATCAATTACAAATAGATTTACTAAAGATGAATTGTTATGTTATATTGAATATCTTGTGTTATTAGGAGAATTAAAACAAGCTACTGATTTTGATAAATCTAGTATATATCAAGTATTTATAAAGGATAATTGAATGACGACTAAATATGGAACTACAGAAGAACATTTGGCAACATTAAAACGAGCAAAACAAAATAATGTTTTATCTGTTTGGAGCGGTGACGTAGCTAGAAATCCCTATTTACAAGAAAATTTGAAATTTGGTGTTGATTCGAAAATTTTAAAATTGACTACGTATGATAGTCAGGAAGATCAAGAATCAGGTTGGTTAATAGAATGGTTAGATAATCCAATACTGGAGAATTGATATGATGTATACGAGAAAATATTTATTAGATTTGTTCAAAATAAGAAATACTTGTTTTGCACAATATGGATATTCTGGAGCATTTGCTGTATATGAAATAATGAACAAATTGAATATTCCATTAGAACAACATAAAAACTACATTGATACTCTTTTGGATTTAGGAGAAATAGAATTATTAAAATCTTCATTAAATAAAAAATTATACAAGATAGTTGATAAGGATTAATATGTCACAAGATTATTCTTCGAAAGATATTCAAGTATTGGATGGATTGACACATGTTCAATTGAATCCAAATATGTATATATCGACAACGGAGAATCCCTGTCATCTCATCGAGGAAGCATTGGATAATGCTCTCGATGAGGCGATAGCTGGTTATGTCGATATTATTGCGGTTAAAGTTGATACTAAAACTGGACTATGTACGATTCTAGATAATGGAAGAGGGATTCCGATTGATAGTGATGTAGCGATTACTATTTCTACAAAATTATTTTCTGGAGCAAAGTTTTCTGATCGTAAAACTACTTACAGTATAAGTGCTGGGATTTTTGGTATCGGACTAGTTGCCGTATTCGCATTATCTGATAAATATTCGATTGAAATATATCGAGATAATAAACATGTGGTATATAATAAAAAAAGAACAAAATTCAAAAAAACACTAGATGAAGAATTTAATGAGAAAACACCATTTTCCACGAAAATTGAATTTCAAGCCAGTGATAAGTATTTCGAATCTATTATTCCAGATGTAGATAGAATAAGAAAACGGATGACCGTAGCTTCTGTTGAATTACCAAAAGTTAGATTTGTTTTAATAGTTGATGATGTTCAAGAAGTTATCCATTATACAATCGATGATTTCTTTAAAAATGAATGTATCAACGATTTTGAATCTGGTAAATTTAGCGAACGAATTGATGTTGAAGTTAATAAAGGTAGCGAAAGATTAGCTGTTTCATTTTGTTATGAATATGATAATTCAATCGCACCAAAATATTCATCTGCTGTAAATATCTTACCAGTTAAGAATGGTGGGACACACATCAATTTTATAAATGAAATTATCAGACAATATTTTACACAGAAAGCTAAGAAAACAGATTATAAATTTCAGCCAAAAGATACTTTATTAGGATATCGTTCGTATATCTCTCTTTCTTTGAAAAAACCAAAATTGAAAGGACAATCTAAAGAAAGTCTGGAAAATACCAAAAGTCAATTATCTCATCTATTAGATGAATTTCAAAAACAATTGGCGATTGAAATGAATGGCAAAGATGAAACTGTAGATAAAATTTTGAATCATTTTCATGATCACAGAAAGAAAATGGATTTGAAAAATTTGAATGGCGATAAAGTATCTAAGGGAAGAGGATTGAAGAAATTTACCAAATTAAGAGATTGTCAATCTCGTAATGGTGAACTATTTATTGTTGAAGGGGATTCAGCCGCTGGTGGTATTATTCAAGCAAGAGATCCAAAGAAGGTTGCTGTTTTACCATTGAAGGGTAAAATTCCCTCATTCTCGAACAATAAAAATATTTTAGAAAATAAAGAAATCGGTGAGATGATTAATGCATTCGGTACTGGTGTAGAACCTCATTTTGATATGTCAAGATTTCGATATGATAAAATCGTTTGTTGTTGTGATGCTGATGCTGATGGTGGACATATCGCCACATTATTAACAATGAATTTAGCCATGATGGTTCCTGAAATAATTAAACA
>Ga0164315_10000517_pt1 | contig 26917 bp, 23 predicted proteins | sample GuaBasSedimGuay6_FD_113737 | JGI IMG/M metagenome (GOLD analysis project Ga0164315, IMG submission 113737) | Subseafloor sediment microbial communities from Guaymas Basin, Gulf of California, Mexico - Guay6, Core 4569-2, 0-3 cm | ecosystem: Environmental > Aquatic > Marine > Hydrothermal vents... | reverse complement strand
GTCCGCACCGCCGCCGAAGCAAAAAGAGACCAAAGCCGGCGCCGGTCGCGGCGCAGTCGGTGGTGCCCTATTGGGTGCGGGTTTAGGCAAAATAACGGGTGGTAGTGCCAAAAAAGGTGCGGTTATCGGCGGTGTCGGCGGTGCCGTCGTCGGGGGGAGCCGCAAGGCCGGGACGGCAGAAGAAAACAAGAAAGCTAATCAGCAATGGGCTAATGAGCAAGGTGCCGAGTACAGCCAGAAACGAAGCAAGTACAATCGTGCTTACGGCGCCTGCCTGGAGGGAAAGGGGTACACGGTCAAATGAAGACTCAAGATGAGCGTTTCAAATTTTAAGAATATGGGATCTATAAGTAGTTTCAAAGGATTTGATTCATTAGTAAACGGACGCCCTATAGCGACATCAACTGAAAATCATACTGTTTTAGCATGACGGGGGGGGCTACATGAGTCTGGCAAAGAGTATCTGCATCAGTTTATTGATCCTGCTGGTTGTCACGGTGATGAATGCCAATGCTGTGGGTGTCATGGTCGGACCGGATGGTGAGCCCAAAACAACCAAACTTCAACTTCCTTTTTTGTTTTACAACGAGAGTTTCGGAGCGGCTGCAGGATATGTATATGGTGTCTCCGGTTGGCCGCAAAAGCAGGCGACCCTCCTGTCTACGACCATTGGCGGCACCACCGGCAGTGCCATGTCTTTTCTCATCGGCAAAGACCTGCAGATTCCGTTCGCCCAGCGGTGGTTTATGGATCCGGTTATGTCCGTGGGATATTTTAATGACGCCGAAAGCTATGGAAACGGCAACCCTGATTACCGCGGGGAACAAGCCGGCAGCAACGATTCCGACGAGGATAATTATGTAGAGGGATCCGGCTGGGACAATTATTTCCGTTTCAAATTCAAGTACCTCTTTCCCATGGGCCACGCCAAAGACACCATCATCAGTACTTACAAAGTCAGTGGGGGACATTTGATCGAGGGGGCCACCGGCGGTGAGTCAATGAATCCTTTTACAAGTGGGCTCACCTACCTGGAACTCCGACCCTTTTACCGTTCCCAGGAAGTCGACGGCGACGATGTCGACGAAAAAGTCAAGACCAACGGCCTGGATATCGGCTTTTACTGGGACAACCGCGATTTTTATCCCAATCCCAAAAAAGGAAATTCCTGGCGGATGAAGTATTCCGAAGACTATGGCAAGTTTAACAGTTCCGGTGACTGGACTTCCATGGAGGGCGAGGTAGACCAGTATTTTGAACTGGGAGAATCGACCATGACATCGTGGTTTTCGGGTCGCATTCTTGCCCTGGATGCCTGGACCTCCTACTCGCCTTCCTTTGATAAAAAAAGCGACGACAGCATCGACAATCGGCCGCCAATTTATTCAGGGGCAACCCTGGGCGGCCTATGGAGAATGCGGGGCTATCCTTCCAATCGATTCAGTGACCGCGCGGCTATTTACTACTGTGCCGAACTCAGACTGACGCTGAAGTCGAACCCGTTTGACAGATGGGAATGGATACAGAAATACCTTGGGGTGCAGTGGGTACAGATCGTGCCTTTTGTGGAAGTGGGCCGTGTGGCTCCGGAGTGGGACATGGACAGGCTGCACTCGGACATGAAGGTTGACGCGGGTTTGGGTGTTCGTCTAATGGCCAAGGGGATGACGGTGCGGATCGATTTCGCAGGTTCAGAAGAGGGTTTAACTACCCAGATGATCATTTCCCAGCCATTTCAATTTTGACGGTCTCATAAAAAAGCCCAACTTCTGCGTTGTGCTGCATTTCGCAATCATTCAACGTACAGTAAGTACGCCTCATGATTCCAAAATTTGTACGTCTTGAATTTGAACTTTTTACGAAACCGTCTAATTCGGACTTTTTACGAGTTCATCAACTTTAGAAAGGAAAACTGAATGTGTAATCGACCCTTTTTCAAGGTTGCCGTCAAACAACTGTTTTTTATCATGCTGACCGTTGCTGCCCTGTCAATAGCCGGCAGCCTTCCGATTTCATTGGCCGTGGCTCAACCGCTGGCTCTTCTTAAGGCGCGTACGGATACAACTCCCACGAAGGAAGCGCCGGCTGAGGTGGACATGCAAGATATCGACAGCGTGATTGCCGTCATGGGTGATGATCAGGTCAGACGCATGCTCATCGATGAACTTAAAACCCAGGCTGCAAGGGAACAGCTCGCCTCGAAAAAGAACAACAAAATAGGGGGGATTGCCGGGTTTGTCAACGGCATGAGAAATCGTATCAGTTCCATCGGCGAACGTATCGAAGAGCTTAGAACCTCTGAAGGCGTCGATATCCAGGCAGAATATCCATCAATCTATAAATTAATGGGAAAAGGCGAGAAGTCTGGAAAACCTATTAAAACGATCCTGGGCGTGCTTTTTGTATTTGCAGGGGCCATGCTCCTGGATTGGATTTTCAGGCGCTATCTGCGCTCGGCACGGAAACAGATTGTAGAATCGGTTCCGCCTTCATGGTACGGACGCCTTGCACGCTTGGCACTCAGGTCGGTTCTGGACTGCTTTTCCATCGGTTTTTTCACGGTGACTGTTCTCGTCATAAGCTATGCCTTTTTAGCCAATGCCCCTGGCCAACGGATACTCGTGTCATTTTATCTTGCGGCCATAGTCTTTGTCCGCTTGTTTGCGGCGCTGTCTCGATTTCTCTTTTCTGTGGATGCACCGGCGTTACGGATTTTACCCCTTTCAGACGATGCCGCCCGATATTTGAGCAGATGGCTGCTGGCTTTCATGACAATCAGCAGTTTTGGTTTAATAACCTTCGGCATATTTCGTCTGGCAGGCACGCGTGAGCTCAATTATCTTTTGATGGTCACCCTGTTAAGTTTTTTTCTTGCCGGAATGTTGGTCTTCATGATTCTTCAAAAAAGAAAACCGGTGGCGGCAGCACTGGTCGGAGCATATCCAGCTACCAGTCTGGTCTCGCGCCTGGCAGAACGTTGGCATCAGATGGCCATTTTCGGTGTAGCGATCCTCCTGATATTTTCGATTTATTCACGCATAATCTCAGGCCGGGGTGGGGCTCTAGGAATAAAAACCCTTTTGATCATCGGGCTTTACATTTTATTAGACTGGTCATTGCGAAAAGCACTGAAATCCATTTTTGGAATGGCCCAGGAAATGTCCGGGGAGAAACCGACGACGTCCATGGCCACGCCGGGCGACGAGGCAGCCGAATCAGACACCGGGGAGGAAGAAGCTGCAGGGGAGGAAGAAGCTGCAGGGGAGGAAGAAGCTGCAGGGGAAGCCGATCCGGGCGAGGCAAAAGAACCATCACAACTAATCTATGTCGGCCGGATGAAAACCATTATCAAAACCGGTCTGCGAATAGCACTGCTGGTTTATGCGCTTTTCTGGGTGATGCGGGTATGGGGTATCGATTTGTCTGTTGGTCAAGCTATTTCAAGGGCGCTGTTCAGCATACTCGTAACCGTGGCGCTTTGTTATGTGGGCTGGGAGATCATCAATGCCAAAATCCAGCAAAAAATCAATGCAGAAATGCCCGATGACGGTGAGGAACTTGAGGAAGGCGGGGCCGGCGGCAGCCGCGTGGCCACCCTGCTGCTGATTCTGCGGCGGTTCTTTTCAGGTGTTGTTGTCATTATGGCTACCCTGGTGGCCCTGGCAAGTCTTGGCGTGGATATCGGCCCGCTCATTGCCGGTGCCGGGGTTGTGGGCCTGGCCATAGGGCTTGGTGCACAAACCCTGGTAAGAGATATCATTTCCGGGTTATTTTTCATGCTGGATGATGCATTTCGGGTTGGTGACTACATCGATATCGGCGGTACCAAGGGCATGGTCGAGCAACTATCGATCCGCTCCATGAAAATGCGCCATCCACGGGGCATGGTGAACACCGTTCCCTTTGGCAATATCGGCACTGTGACCAATTTCAGCAGGGATTACATCATCACAAAACTCGATTTTCGCATGCGATACGACACGGATGTGGAAAAAGTCAGGAAAATCATTAAAAAGAAAGTCTACATGAAAATACGGGACAACGAAGAACTGGGGCCAAAACTGCTCGCGCCCATCAAGTCTCAGGGTGTTCGTCAAATGGAAGATTCCGCCATGGTAATGCGCGTGAAGTATAAGACCCTGCCCGGTGAACAGTTTGCTATCCGTAAGGAAGTGTATCGTCTCATGAGAGAGGCCTTCGAGGAAGAAGGCATTGAATTTGCGCACCGGAATGTCACGGTCTATATACCGCCCGAGGAAAAGAAGAACGCATCAAAACCTGAAAACACTGATGGCAAGCTGCAACAGGTTGCCGCCGCCGCAGCGATTGCAATCGAGCAGGAGCAGACGGAAGAAACGGATAAAAAGAAGTAGTCGTGAAACCTACCAGTTTTATTCAAAGTGTTTATGATATAAAACCATCTTCTGTCTGATTTTTTTCTTGTGGGCATTGCACTTTGTACGGCAATACGAATTGGTTTTTGATAAGGTTAGTACATTCTCAAAATACTTTCCCGTGATAATATCCTCCAGTTTGCGGGTCTTGAAATTAATTCTTTCCTTGTATCTTTCAATTAGCGGGAGTATGAACCGAAACTGCTGATTATGTTCCGTGATGTACATACAATGGGCAAAACAGCAGGGATGTACCGTGCCGTCTGCAGCGATATATAACGAACCGTCGGCCAAAGGTTTACAGGAAGCTTCGACCGATTCATCTTTATAAAGGCGAAAGATATCTCTTTTGATTTTGAAATCCAAGGTTTTTGGTTTCCGTAACGTGTCATTATAGTCTCTTGAAGATATAACGATAAATTGGTTGCACCCCGATTCTTTTGCCAATTTTTCTGCGGGGTTGATTTGGTGTTCGTTGTGCTCGAAAATGATAAACTTCAAGGTCGCTTTTCCGCCGGAGGCGGTAAATGCGCGAATATTTTCGATAACCGTGTCAAAATCAGTTCCTATCCTGTGCAGTGAGTGGGTATCTGAAAGCCCGTCAACAGCAAAAACCATCATCCCATCTTTATAATAATTCCCCAAAGAAGACCACCATTCACGTTTTTGAGTCGCGCCATTGGTTTCACCACCAAGTACGATATTATTATTTAACTCTTTGATATAAGATGAAATATCAACCATTTCAGAATTGCAGGACAGGTCTCCAAAATTGCCGGCAAATGTGATTCTGCGCAAATTCTTTATTAGCTCTTCGGGTAATTTTTGAATGTCGGATAAGCTGATTCGGTGGGCACTGTAATCGCGAACCTTTTGCTGGCGACTGCAAAAAGGACAGTGGGCAGTGCAACTAGATGAGGCTTCGATATTTAATGCTTTTATGTTTGAAAGCTGTATCATTTTTATTTTTATCCGCTTAAAGTTGTTATGCCTTTTTAGGCTATTGAAATGTGATTGTAAATCTATTTTAAATCTTATAGCTTGACTTTGGGGCGATAAAGATTTTATTTTTCCTGTCATGACAGCTTCCCGGTTGGATCTTTTGATATATGCACATGATGGCCGTGGCCTCGGGCATGCCAGCCGCAGCATTGCCATCGGTATGGCAGTTCGGCGCCTTTATCCTGAACTAAAAGTGTTATTTATTACAGGCAGCAGGATGGCATCACAACTTATTGACCATGTACCTCTGGACTGGTTGAAGTTACCCGCTTACCAAACAAAGGTCGTGGATGGCGTTTCCACCGGGCGGTCAAGCTTCATCAACCTTACAGATACCGAATTAGGTGAGTGCAGACGCCGTATTATTGAACATCTTATCAGGGTATTACACCCGCGCTGCATCCTGGCTGATCATACCCCTCAGGGAAAACACAAGGAACTTGTACCTTCTTTAGAAACAACTCGTGATACAGATACCACTTGGGTGCTGGGTGTGCGGGGTTGGGTGGGCAGTGTACCTCAAGTTTGGTCAGACCTCGCAAAAAGGCTTTTTTCAGAGCACTATAGGCACCTTTTGTGGTATGGCGACAGTCACTTGTTGGGAGAAGAACAAGTGAGAACCCTGAAAAACCACTTTGCTATTCAGCCTGTAGAGACCGGTTATGTGTGCCGGATATCCGAGCTTGATCGATGGCTGTCGTTGCAACACAGTACGGATGATGATATAGCAGGTGTTGTTTCAATCCCATGGTTGGGCGAAGATACCGAACATATCATAAACCAGCTTTTCCATGCGTTGAATAAAATTGGGCCCCAATATGGGACATGGCGATTATTCGTCGGATCGCCGGACGATTTTTCAAACCAGAAGTGGATTCAAAATCTTTTTGAAAAATTGTCGTTTTGTAAGGTGACGCCGGCTGATGAGCAATATCAACAAGCATTGCTGAAGGCGAAAACTGCCGTTATCTATGGCGGTTACAACAGTTTAACCGATGTGTTCTATGCCAATATTCCCGCAGTGGTCCTGTTGCGGGGAATGCAGGATGAAGAACAGCAAGCCCATATGACTCGACTCAGTTTTCTTAACAGAGACCGTCTGATTACTTATAAAGAAAAAGATATAAAAGGTGATGACCTTGCGCAGGTTTTAATACGACAGATTCGCTCTTCAAGATTGCCAAAACCGGAAATTAATTTGGCCGGTGCAGCAATGGCAGCCAAGTATCTGTTCGAAATCATCACCAACCAGGACTAGGGTGTCTTTATTTCGGCGTTTAAAACCTGGTCCTTTGGGCCAGGTTAGAGATATTTGGCTATGCCGATGGTGGTAGTTACTTAAATCCGAAGCACGAAATTCGAAATCCTAAACAATACCGAATGATCCAAATTGCGAATGATCAAAACAAGACCTTGGAGATACAAATATTCTGAAATCTGGTGGTAAATGGATTGAATACCGGTTAACTGTAGAATGAATTTAAAAAGTAAATCATATAACATTGTGATGTACTCCCATGATACCTATGGACTCGGCCATATTCGGCGAACCATGGCCATCGCATCGCAATTACGAAATCCAAACACCAATATCCTCATTCTGACCGGATCACCCATCGCCGGAAGGTTTTCTTTTCCTGAACAGGTTGATTTTGTCCGTATTCCGGGGATGATAAAGAAAACAAATGAAGAATATCTACCGATGTCCATCAAAATCAATGCCGGTCATGCCCTGGATATCCGGAAAAAAATCATTACGGCAACTGTCAAAGCGTTCCAACCACATATGTTTATCGTGGATAAAGAACCACTGGGCTTGAAAAAGGAAATCCTGCCAACACTTAAATGGCTGCGGAAGTGCTGCCCCAATACACGTACGGTTTTAGGACTTCGGGACATTATGGATGATGCCGAAACCGTAAAGGATAACTGGAAAAAAAAGGGGATTTATCAAGCCCTGGACACGTATTACAGTGAAATATGGACTTACGGGATCCAGGACTATTACGACCCCATCAAAGAATATGGTATTCCTGAGAGCATCAGTCGGAAAATTCAGTTTACCGGTTACATCCCCCGTGAGATCAAATCGAATAAGGACGCTATCCGGGAGAGAAAAAGACATAAAATCAGGAAGGCAGATAAGTTGGTCGTTGTTACCACCGGTGGCGGAGGTGACGGCTATCCAGTGATGGATGCGTATCTATCCATGCTGGAAGATCAAGGCCCCATCATACCTTACCGAAGTATCCTGATAACAGGTCCTTTCATGCCAAAAGCCCAACGGAAGGAAATTTTTGGGCGATCTAAAAAACTGAAGGTCAAAGTATTCCATTTCTATCGACAAATGGAAAAAATCTTTGCAGCGGCAGACCTGGTGATCAGCATGGGAGGGTACAATACGGTTTGTGAATTGATGAGTCAGAAAACAGTTTCGCTTCTCATTCCCCGCGAAACACCCCGCCTGGAACAAACCCTTCGCGCACAATGCTTTAGCGAGAGGAATCTGTTGGACTATATTCCCTGGGAGAGGGTTTCTCCTCAACTACTTCATGATAAAGTTGAGCGCCTCCTGCAAAAACCGGAGGTGTTTCAGGAGGCCATGTCAGAATTTAAAATGACAGGCTTTGACATCATGCGTCGACGCATCCAGGAATTCAGAAAGCTTAATGGATCTTCTCAACAATTAGTTTAGATCAACTCTTTTGGAGATGATCCGAAATATTTTATCCCCAGGAGAGTAATATCATCTGACTGGGGTTCCTCTCCGCTGAATGTTTTAACCCTTTTCAAAATACCGAGCACCATCTTCTTAATCGATTCCCGGGAATGAAAATTTACTTCTTCCATTAATCTTTCTTTCGAAAACGCTGTATTGTTCTTATCAAAAGCTTCCGTAACGCCATCTGTATACATAAGAAGGATATCACCTGGATTTAATATTACACAGGTTTTTTTGAACGTTAGATTCGTCTCAAAACCCAGAGCCGTATCTCCGGTTTGTTTTAAAAACGCGGCGCCACCCTCTGACCGAACAATTAACGGCGGATTGTGTCCGGCATTGGTATACCAAACCTCTCCCGTCTTCATCGTTAAAACACCACAAAAGACTGTAACAAACATCATGGAATCGTTGTTGATGTTAAGTTCCCTGTTTACGACTTCCATAATTTTATCCGGACTATAATGACTTTTGGCCGTTAAGTTAATCAGCGCCTTGGTTCTGGCCATAAACAGCGCAGCCGGGACACCTTTATCGGACACGTCACCAATCACAAAAAAGAGGTGATCGTCATCGATGAAGAAAAAATCGTAGAGGTCGCCTCCCACATGTTTCGCTGGTTCTATTTCGGCAAAAATATCAAAATCCGTTCTATCCGGGAAGGGTGGGAAAACGTTGGGTAAGAGGTCCATCTGTATGTCATGGGCAATTCTTAGCTCACTCTCAATTTTCTCCTTAGATGCCGTGGTTTCGGTTAATTTTTCAATGTGCAATTTAAGGTCTCTGATCATGTGATTGAAAGATGTCGCCAGGTTCCCGATTTCATCGCCCGCCGGTATCTGAATTTGGTGATCAAGTTCTCCGGTACTTGCGATGATTTGAGTGCTTTCATTCAGTTTGCTCAATGGCTTGACGACAAAATATTCGAGGCCGACAATGGTTATTACACTCAATAAAAACAACGATATCGTCAGCACAATTAAAACCTGAATGATTAAGACGCCAACTTCATGCTCGATTTCTTTTGATGGAATGACGAATGCAATTTTCCAATCGAGCACAGGAGAATGGCTAAAGATAAGATAATGTTTATGATTGTCTTTGCTGAAGGAAATGGTTCCCTTTTTGTTAGCAAACAGGTTGTTCAGATTGTCTTTACAAATTGCATCGATATTCTGGAATACCATGGACTTGTCCCGAGCGGCCAAAATTGTGCCATCGGCATCCAGTAAAATGAGATATCCGTTACGTCCAACCCTGATCTTTTCTATGTACCGGGTCAGGTTATCCAGGGTTACATCGATCCCCACTACACCATAAACGCTTCCATCATGATCCAGGAGAGTGGTGATAACACCGATATTGACATCTGTTGAGGTAACCGAAGAATAAGGCTCCGTTCGTAGGATTTCTCCTGGATTATTCCTTCCTAACTGATACCACGGTCTGTCCCTGGGGTCGTATCGGGTCGGTCGATTTCTTTTGTGTGATCTAACAAAACTTCCGTTTTTACGCCCCATGTATACAGAGTTTACATGATCATGACTGTTCCTGTAGCGCGAAAAAACATCGATAATCTTTTTCTCCAGTTCACCGATATGATATTCAAATGAGGAGGCGTCGGCGTCGATAAAACTGGTAAAACCGTCATCATATTTTGATCGGACATATGGGTTGGCGACAATGCCATCCAAGTCTCTTTCAATATCGGTAAAAAAACTCGTAACGACAAAATTAATGTCGACTAGCCGGCCTTGAAGACCCTGATAAATGGACTTTAAGCGTTCATTTTTTAGCCGGTATGAGACTGGGCCGCCGATGATTAGCAGGACAACGAGGCTCACGGTCGCAAACAAAAGTAGTATTTTGTATTTGAGTTTCATCTTAATGTCCCATTTGGGGAATGGGAGAAAATCCCTCGCTTTTAGGCGAACACTAGTTTAAGAATGTGCGGCTAAAGGGTTCCAGGGGTCCAGGGTTCAAGGATTCGAGTGATGCAGCCACCAGGTGTTGGCTATCTGCGAGTAGTATGTTGTTCCATGTGCCCGGAGCAGGGAGATGAGAACCTGCCCCTTGGATCCTTGAACCCACGTTGCCGGCGTGAAAGGGCTAATCGCTTTCGGTCACCATCAGCATGGTCGAGGGATCGAGAATCAAGCCTGAAGCCAACCCGTCTGTTCTCCCACCTTTGGTGGCTTTGACATGGATGTTTTTTCCCTCCGACTGAAGTTGAATCACAACTTCGAACAGGTCGTCGATATGGGTCAGCTCGGGTGGTATCCCGTCTGGTTGAGGTTTTTCGTGACGGTGGGTCCGAACCGAAAACCAGATGCAGAGATCGTGGTCCTCTGCAAAGGCTTTTAACTGTTTCAGAGATGCTTCGACACCATCATCAAAGGGAAATCCATCGATTACGATCATGTCCGGCAAAAAAATGTTCTGCTCCGTAAGGTCGGCCAGGCGTTCTTCAAGTTTGGGTACGCTGAATCCCTCTACCTTGAAGGTCATGATGAATCGGTGGTGAAGTATGGATTCCCAAAGCTGGTTGACCTGTTGTGCATTATATTGATCTGCAAGATTGTGAAAAACCTCTTTATACCACAAACTCACTTTGTTCACGGGATCACTCAGGCTGACATGCAGAACGTTTTTGCCCCGCAGCAGGGTTTCCAGGGACAACTGGACCATAATGGCGGTTTTGCCGACGCCGGCCCGTGCCAGGACTGCGCCAAAGCCACCCTTGGGAAGAATATCCTGGTTTTCCTTCCCCAGGAGTCTTAGAGGGTTCCGTAGTGTGAGATCTTTTTTCAACATCATAAAGCTCCTCTCCTTGAGGTTGATAATATTATCATAGGCTGGAAGCCCATGACCATTCAACCTGGAATTTGTACCAAGCCTGATGGCTTTTTTTTGATCTGTTTTCATTAAGCAACGTTCTTTTTATTTTCCTGGGCCTTTTTGATCAGCTCTTCGGCTATGGATTGCGGTACCTGTTTATAGTCTGAGAATTCCATGGTAAACTGGGCCTTTCCCTGTGTGGAACTGCGCAGTACCGTGGAATATCCAAACATGTCAGCCAGCGGTACCCGTGCATCGATGACGCACATGGCCCCTTCATCCTGAGAGCCCAGAATCATTCCTCTGCGCTGGTTCAGTGTGCCCATGACAGCGCCCTGGAATTCCGTCGGTGTTTCTACTACCACGGTCATGATCGGCTCTTGGATGACGGCCTTTGCCCTGGCATAGCCTTCAAGAAAGGCTCCCCGTGCGGCCGCCTGAAATGCCATTTCGGATGAATCCACTGCATGGGATGCACCATCGTTGATCAAAACCCGGATGCCGGTTACGGGCAGTTCCATTTTGGGTCCTTTTGCAAGACAGGCCTTGAATCCTTTTTCGCAGGATGAGATAAACTGAGTAGGTATGGAGCCGCCGGTTACCTTGTTTTCGAATTCAAAATCATTCTCGGCTGTCGGCTCCAGATAACCGGCAACCCGACCATACTGGCCTGATCCGCCGGTCTGTTTCTTGTGGGTGTAATTAAACTCACCCCGCTGGGTAATGGTTTCCCGGTAGGCAACCCGGGGCATACCCGTTTCCACATCTGCATTGTACTCTCTTCGCATTCGTTCGATGTAGACATCGAGGTGCAGTTCCCCCATGCCCGATACAATGGTGTCACCGGTTTCCTGGTTGACATAGGTTTTAAATGTGGGGTCTTCCTTGGTAAACCGATTGAGTGCTTTTGACATATTGTTTTGAGAGGCCTTGTCCTTGGGAACAATGGCCAGCGAGATGACCGGCTCCGGGACATACATGGAGGTCATGCTCAAATGCATGTCCTTAGCGGTAAACGTATCCCCTGAAGCACATTCGATCCCGAACAGGGCTCCGATATACCCGGACGGGATGGTGTCGATATCTTCCATCTGGTCGGCGTGCATACGAACCAGTCTGCCGACCTTTACCTTCTTACCTGAACGGGCGTTCACAATGGTACTTCCTTTGGATACAGATCCCTGATAGACGCGGATGTAGGTAAGCTGGCCGTATTTCCCATCCTCTAACTTGAAGGCAAGCGCCACCACCGGCTTGTCCGAATCGGAGGCAAGGGTTACTGTGGTTTCGTTGTTATCCATGTCGAGAGCCTGGTTTTCGATGTCGGAAGGGCAGGGCAGCAGTTCGGTGACAGCATCCAGGAGGGGTTGCACCCCTTTGTTTTTATAGGCCGAGCCCATGAGGACCGGTGTCAGTTCGCGCGTAAGTGTTCCTTTACGGATAGCCCCTATGAGCAAGTCTTCTGTGACGTTACCTTCCAGGGCAGCTTCCATGAGCTCATCGGAAAACATGGAGGCCGAATCGATGAGTTCTTCCCGTTTTTCCTCTGCTTCTTCCAGCAGGGTGTCCGGTATGCTCTCTTCGCGGACCAATTCACCGTTCTCACCGTCAAAATAAAGGGCTTTCATGGACACCAGGTCCACGACACCTTCCATGTCGGCTTCGAGACCAATGGGGATCTGCAAGGCGACGGCATTGTGCCCCAGTTTTCTCTTGAGCTGATTCATGACCCGGAACGGGTTGGCACCACTGCGGTCACACTTGTTGATAAATGCAATACAGGGGACCTTGTAGCGTTTCATCTGACGATCGACGGTAATGGACTGGGACTGGACACCGCCGACCGAACAGAGAACCAGGACTGCGCCATCCAGGACCCGCAGAGATCGTTCAACTTCTATGGTAAAGTCGACATGTCCGGGTGTGTCGATAATATTGATCTTGTGATCACGCCACTGGCAATAGGTAGCAGCCGAAGCAATGGTAATACCACGCTCTTTTTCGAGCTCCATGGAATCCATGGTGGCTCCCACACCGTCTTTGCCTTTGACATCGTGAATGGTATGGATTCTGTTGGTGTAGAACAGGATTCTTTCCGTCAATGTTGTTTTTCCCGAATCGATATGAGCGCTGATACCGATATTGCGGACGTTTGTTAAGTCGTTAATCATTTTTGTTATTCCTTCTCAGGCGTTCCTCGACTGGACCATTTAAAGATTATATGCATTTAAAACATGAAAACACGAAAGCACGAAAAAGTCATCTAAAACATTTCGTATTTCGATATTCGGATTTAGTATTTATCTACTCTGCTTTATTGGGTTATAAGTACTATCTTTTTGGGATAATCAGTGCAGGAAAACCCGGTCTGAAAACCATGAAATAACGCCATCTTTGCGCGAGCCCTAAAGATGACGTTGGAATACCGTAAAAAAGTTAACAAATATAGGGATGCGAACCTGTATTGTCAATATAAATTTTCATGTTTAACCATTAATAACGAAGCATTAAACCTGCGGCTAAATACCCAACGGTTGTCATTCCCGTGTGCCTGCCCCTTCGAAGGAAGGGGGCGGGGCACGAAGTGAAGCTTTAGCGCTATCCAGAAAGGCGCTGGATGCCCCTGGCTAACTACTTGCCAGGGCAGGCTTATCAAGTCCGGCATGACGGGCTTGGCTATTTAGTCACCGCCGTTAATAAAAAAGCGAATGTCCAATGTCGAACAAGGAATATTGAATATTGAAGTGTTGAATCGCTTCGCTCTTTCGTTTTTATCAATCGATACCGGGTACAGAGGTATGCGGGGGTTCGTTTTAAAGTCGGGCAACTGTCTGAGATTATTAGGCGCCGTTAGGCCCGCAGCATAAAAAAGGTGGTTACAAAGATACAACCAGCTGTTATTTATAAACATATTTAAACATGGCTGGCAGCGGCGGGCCTTACGGCGCCTTAGGAGCGAGTTTTGACCGGCTTTAAAGCGAATTTCCGCAGACCGCGATAACAGCTCAGCTTGAGTTTTGCGGATAACCGGTAAATTTATTTTATAAATCTGTTGAAGCGAACGCCCGTATTTACTATGTAAACAACGCAACTTTGATGCTCTCACAAAAAGTCAGAAAAGCTACTTTTTGTGAGAATATTTATATTCCGTCATTTAAAACCTGGTCCTTTGGGACCGTCAAAGATCCCGCTACGCGGGAGTCAGAGATATTTGGCTATGCCGATGGTGGTAGCTATTTAAATCCGAAGCACGAAATTCGAAATCCTAAACGGTTCGACAGGCTCACCGCCCTGAGCAAGGTCGAAGGGCAATACCGAATGATCCAAATTGCGAATGATCAAAACAAGAGCTTGGAGATACAAGTTTAAGCATTCTGTTTGAAACATTTGAGCATTTGATATTTGGATTTGTTTCGTATTTCGATATTCGGATTTAGTATTTATCTACACGCTGAATGTGCATAACGTTTACCCTTATAGGGTTGAATCAGTGCCGGGCCCTTTGGACCCGGGTATCTACTTATAGTTCCATAAAAAAATGAGAGACAAATATACAATGGTCCGGAATCCGATCCTACCTGGTGTTAAAGCTGCCTGGCCCATCTGCCTGGGATATATCCCCATAGGCCTGGCGTTTGGTGTCCTGGCGCAGAAAGCCGGCATGACATGGTTTCAGATTGCCCTGATGTCATCCATCGTGTTTGCAGGGAGCTCGCAATTTATTGCCGTCTCCATGCTGGCGGGTGGTTCTGCAGCCCTGGCCGTGATAATGACTGCGTTCTTCGTAAACCTCAGGCACCTGCTCATGAGTTCCTCGTTGGCGACACTGTTGCATAACGAGCATCGGGGCAAACTCTCTATTTTTGCATACGGGGTGACCGATGAGAGCTTTGCCATCAATTATACACGTCTCCTGGCCGGGGATTGGGACCTGAACAGGTCTCTGGTGCTCAATCACACGGCTAATGCATGCTGGATCCTGAGTACCGTTGCCGGCGGATTTTTTGGTCATCTTATTCCCGCTCACAGTCTGGGAATCGATTATGCCCTGATTGCCATGTTTATCTGTCTCCTGGTTTTTCAGCTCACCAGTCGTCTGATCGTTCTGACTGCGGTTATTGCCGGCATGCTGTCGGTGGTGTTGGCCCTTTGGATTCCCGGCAACTCATATATCGTCCTGGCTTCTGTGATTGCCGCGACCATCGGGTTAGGCATCGGGAGACTATCCCGAACATTTCATGAAACATGACGAGTAATGATCAGATTTGTGCAATATCCGGGATGAAAGGTGCCGTTGTAAGTTCGAATCAGAAAGGGAAGGGGGATTGAGGATGCCCGATACTTATGTATTCATTATCGTCGCCATGGGACTGGTGACCTATATTCCCCGTTGGCTGCCGTTGTTTATCCTGACAAAATATACCTTGCCGGGGTGGTTCAAAGATTGGCTCACCCTGATCCCGGCCTCCGTCCTGAGTGCCTTATTGCTGCCGGCACTCGTGACCGGGGGTGATCCACGCCACTTCGATATCATGCGGCCCGAACTGTGGGTTGCGGTTCCCACCTTTATATTTGCCCTGGCAACCAAATCCCTGGGCGGTACGGTGGTGGTAGGAATGGTACTGTTCTGGCTCAGCGGGAAACTACTTTAAATAGGCTGATAGGCTGTAGACTGTTAGACTATTAGCCGCCTAACAGCCTACAGTCTAAGCAACCTAAACAGCTGTCTTTATAATTCCGGCGCTCCGGCAGGTATCATACAGGCAAACACCAGGGTTTTGTTACTGCTGTTTCGTATCTGGTGTTCTTCATTACCGGGGATGAAGGCTGTTGTTCCGCTGGACACCGGGACCCATTCCCCGTCTGAGAAAACGTCTCCTTTTCCTGAAAAAAACAGGATTTCATGCTCCCAGTCGTGTGCATGGCGCGGTGTGTAGCCTTCCGGTTCCACTTCGAATATTCTCATGCAGAAGTTGTCGGCGCCGTCATTCTTTCCAATGGCCACGCGTCCCTTGACGCCTTTAACGGCGTCACCGTTAAAAGCTGTGGGCTCGATATCTGAATAGTGAGTTATTTTCATTGATAGTTCTCCAGCAACTTCTCAATAAGTTTGGGTAAATCATGCCTTGAGACTACTTACTGGATTCCCGCCTTCGCGGGAATGACAGGCACACAGCCAGAATTGTCATTCCCGCGAAGGCGAAAATCCAGTGTTAATGGTTTCATTTAAATAAATTAAGTCAAATCATGTGGTGTGTCAAGCGTCATAGGCTAATATCCTACAGCCTCATTTCATAAATTATTGCAAGGTCATATTTCTGTCTTGTCTGGTTTCCGTTGATAGTTTATGATCAATGACATTGAATTTATGGTTACAAGCAATATCCAAACCGTTTGCCCTGGAGAGCTCAGAAAATGGATCTGAAATCGTACTGTCCTTCTAAACTGATGTCGGCCGAGGATGCCGTTGGATTAATCAAGCGGGGAAGCCGTGTATTTATAGGGACCGGATGTGGAGAGCCACAACATTTGATCCGATCGCTGGTTGAGGATGAACAGCTCCAGGATATCATGATTTATCAGATGCTGTCCCATACACTGGCGAAATATGTGGATGATCCATCTTTTTTACGACGATTTTCCTTGAAGCTTTTTTTCATCAGTCAGCACATGCGAAAAGCGGCATTCGAAGGCAAGATCGATTATCTTCCCATGTATTTGTCGCAGATCCCACGATACTTTTCAAGCCAGCGGATCGGGCTTGACGTGGCACTTGTACAGGTTGCCCCTCCCGATAAATTCGGGTACTGCAGCCTCGGAGTGTCCGTGGATATCACACGCTCCGGGATGGAAAACGCCAAGATGGTGATTGCCCAGGTAAATCCCCGGATGCCCAGGACATGGGGAGACAGCTTCGTGCATGTGGATGAATTGGATTTTCTGGTATGGCATGATGAACCCCTGGTGGAATCGGTGCCTAATGTAAAAAACAACGAGGTAGCCCAGCGAATCGGGTTTTATGTCAACCAGCTGGTGGATGATGGCGCCACGCTCCAGATCGGGTTCGGCCAGCTCCCCTTTGCCATTCTCGGACATCTCCAGGATAAAAAGGATCTCGGTATTCACACCCAGATGATCACCGATGCATTTATTCCTCTGCTGGAACAACGCGTCATCACCAACAAGAAAAAAACATTGCTGCCGGGACGGGTGGTGGCTTCACTGTGTATGGGCTCTGAAAAGCTTTACCAATATGTGGACAACAATCCTGTTTTCTACTTTCGCTCCTCGGAATTTGTCAATGATCCAACGGTTATTGCTCGGAACGACAACCTTATTTCCATCAGTTCCGCGCTTGAGGTTGACTTGACCGGGCAGGTCTGTTCGGACTCCACCGGCTACCTGTTCTACAGTGGCATTGGAGACCAGGTTGATTTTCTCAGGGGCAGTGCCATGTCCAGAGGCGGGTTCTCGATCATTGCTCTGCCATCCACGGCACAAAATGGAAACGTATCCCGCATAGTACCCCATCTCAGCGAGGGGGCCGGTGTTGCCACAACCCGGGGCGACGTTAACTTTATCATAACCGAATATGGGATCGCCGAACTTCAGGGGAAAGGTATCTATCAGCGCGTCATGGAACTGGCACAGATTGCCCATCCCAGGTTCCGGGATGATCTCATCGATGTTGCCAAGAAACGGCATTATATCTTTTCAGACCAGCTGCCGCCTTCCAGTGAAGACCTTCATTTTCTGGAAGCTTATAAAAGCATGTTTCTGCTTCCCAGTGGCAAAACCATGGAAATACGCCCCCTGCAGCCATCCGATGAGTTTGCCTATCGGAATTTTTTCTATTCCCTTCGCGAGGAAACCATCTATTTCAGATTCTTCTACAAGATGAAGCTTTTTTCTCATGAAGTCGCTCAGAAACAGTGGGCGAGCGTCGATTACCACAAGAACATGTCCTTAATCGGTATGGTTCAAAAAGGAGGACACAAGGAGATCATGGCCATTGGCTCCTATGCCGATGACGGGGATAGGGCAGAAGTCGCCTTTGTGGTGAGGGAGGATTTTCAAAGTATGGGCATAGCATCTCATTTCCTTGTGAAGCTGGAAGCGATTGCCAGGGAAAACGATTACAAGGGATTCACCGCCACCGTCTTGAAGGAAAATGCCGCCATGCTGAAGGTTTTCAAACGACAATACCCCAACGCGAAAGTTTCCATGAGCGGGGGTGATATATCTGTCATTATGGATTTTGAGCTGATTGAAAAAGCAGAAGAATAGGAGCGGATGAGCCATGAGCTGTAACTCAACTTTCGGGATTCAGAAAACGCAAAATGAATAATCCCCTGGCGTTTTGCGAACTCGCCGCAAGGGCTCCTAACATCAGCGCTGGCCATAAGGTTAAACAGGCGTGGATTTTAAATGACCGTGTTTTCATATTGGATATTCATTGACATTCGCTGATGTAAGGTGCCCCAATTGGCTCAAACAGCGCAAATCGCCATTGGATCACCCATTTCGCTCTATCTGTGGTGAAATCCGAAAGTTGAGTTAATAACATTGGCTTACAGCTAAAAGTTGAACTGAAAATATGTATATCGGTACGTCAGAATGGAAGGAAACAATTGTCACGGGGGCTAGGAGCCTGGGCATTGATGTCCAACCGGGCCAGGCAGATCAATTTGCCGCCCATGCGCTCATCCTCAAAGAATGGAATCAGAAGATAAACCTGACAGCCATTGATTCGCCCATAGACATGGCCGTCAAACACTTTCTGGATTCCATTATATCTTCCCGCTACATCAAGCCTGACAGCAGGTTGTTGGATGTCGGTTCCGGCGCCGGTTTTCCCGGAATTCCCCTCAAGGTCATGATGCCGTCCCTAAATGTGATTCTGGTGGACGCCACCCGAAAAAAGATCAGCTTTTTAAAGCATGTCATTCAAGCGCTTCATCTTAGTCGCATTGCGGCAATCCATTCCCGCATAGAGGATCTGCAGCAGGAATGGGACGGTAGATTCGACATTATCGTCTGCAGGGCGTTTTCGAGCCTGGCGGATTTTGCTGAGAAATGTCTGCCGCTGTTAGCGCCGGACGGGCTGCTGCTGGCTTTCAAAGGCAAGGAGTTTGCGACCGATTTGGATCAGGCATCAACGCAGAAAGGCAGTGAGGTATTCCTTGTTGCGGGAAAGGACACCCATATAAAACTTCAGATGAAACTCATGAGCTTCAAACTGCCGTATCTGAATCTGTCGAGAACGTTGATCTTGCTGCGCCGATGAAGACATCTACCCTCCGGCTTTTGCAACGTTGGGGTTTAGGCTGTAGGCTATTAGACTGTAGTCCGCTAATAGTCTAACAGTCTACAGCCTAATAGCCTTCTGTTCTGTACCTATTCTTTAAGCATTCCTTTTTCAACGGCTTCATCGATCAGCTTTTCCGCAAATTTCCAGAGTTTTGGTGCGCCGTCGTGCATGGGGCTGTTTCGTTGGATCACCTGCCGGCGGTTGATGCCGTGTTCTTGCCAGGTCCCGCCCTGGGTGTGAAAATTGAGCAAAAGGGGCTGGAGCCTGTCTAAAGCCGCTGCGAAACATGCTTCCGGTGTTTCGCATTAAAGCAACCGGATCCTTTCGAAAGTTGGTTCTTTGAGATCGACGATCAGAAGCTGATTTCTCAGATCGGAATCCTTGTTGAGCAAGATTTTGACAACTTCGGCGCATTCCAAAGATGCCACCAGGGAAACAGTAAAGGCAAGGTTGCCCAGGGTTGTTTCAGCACCTCTTGTGGCGGAAAGACTTTGTTCGGGGCCGTATACCAGCTCGAGGCCCCTGTCTTCGGGAAAAATGGCCGTTATCTGACCGGAAAACCCGGCAACCGCTGCAGACACCATGGGGATTCCGGCTTTTTTGGCGGCTTTTTCCAGGATAAAACGGGCCTGAATATTGTCCAGACAATCCACAGCGATATCGGCATGTTCCAGCAAGTGGACAGCGTTTTCTTCATCCATTTTTTCGCTATAATCCTGGATCAGGATCGAGGAATTGACCGTGAGAATTTTTTCCAGGGCAGCTGCTGTTTTGGTTTGTGAGAGATTGTGCTCGGAACTGAGTACCTGACGGTTAAGATTGCTTTCATCGAATATATCGCCATCGATCACCGTCATGGCACCGATTCCGATTCTGGCCAGTGTTTCGACCACGGAGCCTCCCAGACCACCCAAACCGACAATGCAGACCCGGGACTGAAGAAGCGTGATCTGGTCTTTCATGGAAAGGGCATCCATGTTGCGAATATAGCGTTCCGGAACGATGCTTTGTTCCAGTGCCAGAATATCGATTTCTTTTCGGGTCCTTCCCGAGCGCTGGGAAATATCGGCGGTATCCAAAAGAGAGATGATGTTGCGGTTGGATCCGTCCGGCAGGGTCAGAAGACGCGATGCCTCCAATAGTATTTCCGGGAGATGCTGTTTCAAATTATCCACCCCCCACCGGCGGAAAGATCCCCAGACGGTCGCCATCTTTCAACACTGAATCCAGGGTTGCCTTAAGATTATTGATAAAGATGAGCTTTGCTTTTTTTTCTGGAATTCCAAGTTGCTGGACAAGGGTGCCTACGCTTGTCCCCGCTGCGATGATGTGGGCATCTGATGACTGCGGTGTAAATTCCTGCAGTGTTGCAAAGAGTTTTAAATCAATGGAGATTGTCATGGAAAAACTCCCCTATTTCTGAACGGGTTTAAGGATTATAGACTGAATCTCCACCCGCACTTCATTATTCAATTTTTCTTGTTCGACATTGGGCATTCGCTTTTTTATTAAACTGGCGAAATAACCAACTCCGTCATGCCGGACTTGATCCGGTATCCAGTGCCTTTCTGGATTCCCGCCTCCGCGGGAATGACAATCGTAGAGTATTTAACTACTGAAGTAATAATCTTCACCGGATTGGTAGAACCTTTTCGGGTCCTCCACCAAAGGTGGAGGATTTAGATCAGAATTAAAATGATTTATAACGCAGGAACAATATGCTATGTATGCCACGCTAGTGTGTTCCGATCAAGTTATAAAATTGTTTCAGGAGGAATAAATGACGTATCAATATGAACGCGTGCTGGTTACCGGTGCGGCCGGTTTTATCGGATATACTTTGGCAAAGCGCTTGCTCAAGGACGGTTGTCATGTGACGGGAATCGACAACCTCAACGCTTACTACGATGTCAACTTAAAGAAAGACCGGCTTAAACAACTGGAAACCCGGGACAACTTTACTTTTGCCAAGGTAGATCTGGCGGATAGGGATGCCATGCAGGACGTTTTTCAAACGACTTCTTTCGATGTCGTGGTGAACCTGGCGGCCCAGGCAGGCGTGCGGTATTCACTGGAAAATCCCCAGGCGTATGTGGATGCCAACATTGTCGGATTTACCAATATTCTGGAAAATTGCCGGCATACATCGGTTCAGCATCTGGTCTATGCATCATCCAGTTCGGTATATGGTGCCAACACCAGAATGCCTTTTTCGATTCACCACAACATCGATCACCCGGTTTCCCTTTACGCGGCTTCCAAAAAATCCAACGAACTTATGGCGCACGCATACAGCCATCTGTTTGGTCTGGCCTGCACCGGTTTACGTTTTTTTACGGTATACGGCCCCTGGGGCAGACCGGACATGGCCCTGTTTCTGTTCACCCGGGCCATTCTGGAAGACAAACCCATCAAGGTGTTCAACCACGGAAAAATGCAGCGGGATTTCACCTATATCGACGATATTGTCGAAGGGGTCGTGCGGGTCATGGGGCATCTACCGGTTCCAAATCCAGAATGGCGAGGGGACAAGCCGGACCCCGGAACGTCCTATGCACCCTACAAAATTTACAATATCGGGAACAACCAGCCCGTTGAGTTGACACAATTCATTGCCGAAATCGAAAAAGCCCTGGGAAAAGAAGCCAAGAAAACCTACATGGATTTGCAACCGGGTGACGTTGTGGCGACCTATGCGGATGTGGATGACCTCATCAAGGATGTGGGATTCAAGCCCGCGACACCCATCGATGTCGGTATCCAGCGGTTTGTTGCGTGGTACCGGGATTACTACGGGACCTAAACCATAAGCCCTCTCAAAAATGTCTTTTGATCCAATCTCTGCGTTGGATTTTCGTTTCAACTCCTCGAAATACTCCAGTATTCCTCCGGGTTTAAACTCAAACCCGCCTTGATCTTGAACCAAAATCCTATTTTTGAGAGGGCTTCGTATATTTCAAATTTCATTCACCTCTGTAAGTGCGGCCTGCTGCAATTTTTCCATTTATCGTTTCCCAAATATCAAGAACACCACGCCGTTTGCTTCTTCAGGGTTTTATATCCTGATTTCGTGATTATATTGGTGTCACAATGTTATATAAAATATCAATGGAGAACGATACGATGAAAAAAAATATCTTAGTGATGATCGCTTTAATTGGTATCTTTATCTTAACTGGCCTTTCAGGGGCCATATCCGATACAGGTATCGGAAATGAGCCTGCCTCCGGGAACCTTGTACAAGGTTATCGGATCCTGTCGATTGAACCTACCGTTGACGACGTCAACCTGGTTGTTTACCGCGGGGATTACATCAAATTCGATTTCAATGCTGACGTTGGGGATCCAATCCTGCAGATACCCGATTTATCCGTCAATCAGGAATTGCCCGTGGGTCTGGATGATGCGCCTTATTTCAAGATGAAAACCATGGGTCGTTTTCGTTTTTCACTGGGCGGTATCGCCGGCAATATCCAGGTCATCGAATACAAACAACCGTATTACAGAGAGGTCGATGCCAGGGAAGCCGCTGAACTCATGCAAAACCTGAACCCCCTTTTGCTGGATGTCCGCACGCAAAGGGAATATAGCAACAGCCACATAGAAAATGCGCTGCTGATACCTGTTCAGGAATTGCAAAAACGCGTGGGTGAGCTGTCGGAATATAGGCATCACGATATTCTGATTTACTGCGCCACGGGTAACCGTAGCACGGTTGCATCGAAAATTCTTGTGGACAATGGCTTTAAACGGATTACCAATATGCGTTATGGCATCTATCAATGGGCAAAAAGCCGGTATCCGGTTATGAAATAGGGCTCGATTTTATACAAACCCAGATAGGCGAGAGTCAGAGATAATTGGCTATGCCGATAGCAGTAGTTGCACAAATCCGAAGCACGAAATTCGAAATTCTAAACGGTTCGACAGGCTCACCGCCCTGAGCAACGTCGAAGGGCAATACCGAATGATCCAAATTCGAATGATCAAAGTAAAACTGGTCCGAACCATTTGCAAAAGCGACGATTTTGTCCAGGTTATCGGGTGAGTAGAGAATATCCGTCACGTAGCTAATCTTCTGTCCGGAGGTAATGGTGGCGATCCTGTCGCTCAGCATACCCAGAGAATATCGCCGGGTAGTCTCGGTGTTGCGGATTTTGATGGGGGTATCAGGCGGTTGCTTTTCGTATAAGGCTTGCTTGAAAGCCTGAATCCATGGTCCGGGTATCAGGCCCAATGCTTCCAGTGCATCTTTTTTGATGTTGAACCTGTTGGTAAAATTTTTCGCCAGGTTCCACTGATACCCGCCGAGTTTTCCTTCAACATTCCGGATAAATCCTTGGGGACCAAACAGGTGCAGCTGTTTCTCTCTACCCAGAAAAATTCGGAGCAGTCTGTCGAACCCTGCAAAATGATCCATGTGCGTATGCGTGACAAAAACATCCGTCAACTTGAGAATATCCCTGGTGGAAAGGGCGTGGATATCGCCGAGATCAAACATAATCGCCCTGTTTTCGAACAGGAAACGGATGAACAGGGCCAAACAAATAAATCAGTTATATCCTCTGTAACCATACGTGGTTTTGTAGACATATGTCGTTGTGCGCGATTGAGCATGAAAATTTATGGCAAATATTTTTTAACCTGCTGATGGATGCACAGATAGATTTCCTCGTCGGAGCCGAATATGTCGACCGTGTCTTTGTGGTTGATTACGCTTTCGATGACAAAGGACGTCACATAAATGCTCACCACATGGGGCTGATGGATGAGCTCCCTCAGCGGTGCCACCTGATAGTCGATGTCGAAATCATCAGCGCGGTGCAGTTTGTCGAGACAATTGTTGATCTGTTCTTCCAGTGAGTTTTTACTGGTGGTTTCAACGAGGTTGGTTTCAATAAGTTTTGTGGCAATCGCATTGCTCAATGGGTCGATGCAGTCAACGATGCCTTTCAATGCCATTCGACGGGCGTGTTCTTTGGAGGATTCAATTTTAGACAGAATGCTCGATTCACGGTTGCTGGTCCGAAAAACTTTGGCCATTTTTTATCACCTTAGGTTGAATTTTATTACCGAATATTAATGACTGCAGCGTCATATTGCAAGGAAAATATTTACAGAAATGGTATTTACAATAAATATGCTATCTATTATACTTAATAGTTATTTATCATGAAGCGGTGACTTGAAATGCCGGTATATGAGTATACAGCACTGGACGTCAATGGAAAGAGCGCCACGGGCATTGTCGATGCGGAAAGTGCACCTGTGGCCCGCCAAAAACTGCGCGCTATGCAGAAATTCCCCGTTTCAATCAATGAGGTGGCTGACCTTTCCAAACAAAAAACAAAAGCAACCCCGTCTGTGGCCTCTGTTTTTTATCGTGTCAAGCAGACCGACATTGCCGCCATGACGCGTCAACTCGCGACATTGATTAGCGCCGGATTCCCCCTCGTATCAGCCATTGGTGCCTTGATTCCCCAGACAGCGTCAAAAGCCTTCAAACCGATTCTGGCACAGATCAAGGAAGCCATCGTCGAAGGAAACAGCTTTGCCGGGGCATTAGCCAATTATCCGGGTGTGTTTACTTCCCTTTACACAAATATGGTCCGGGCAGGGGAATCCTCCGGTACTCTTGAGATTGTCCTGGAACAACTGGCTGATATCACCGAGAAACAGCAGGCACTTAAAACGCGAATTCAGTCGGCCTTGGCATACCCCATCCTGATGGCAGGTGTCGGTATCCTGGTGCTCTTTCTGCTCATTACGTTCATCGTTCCGAACATCACTTCTATATTCACAGACATGGAGCAGGTTCTGCCGCTACCCACCATTATTTTGATCGATGTCAGCAATTTTTTCAAAAATTTCTGGTGGGGGGTGCTCGTGGTTCTGATTTTAATCTGGTTCTGTTTCCGAAGTTTCACAAAAACAACCACCGGGCGTCATATGGTCGATAAAGCGAAATTAAAGCTGCCCCTTTTTGGACCGATATTCCAAAAACTGGCGGTGGCACGGTTTACAAGGACGTTGGGATCACTTCTGGAAAACGGTGTTACCCTGTTGACTTCTCTTGAAATCGTTAGGAATATTGCCGGAAACACGCAGATTGCCATGGCCATTGAACACGCAGCTGATGAAGTCAGCAAGGGGCAGGGCCTTGGAACATCTTTAGAAGCATCAGCGGCCTTCCCCCAGTTGTCCCTGCAGATGATTCAGGTGGGCGAGCAGAGTGGGGAGCTGGAGAATCTGCTGTTGAAAATAGCGACGATGTATGAAAACGAGGTTGAATCGAGAGTAATGAGTGTCACTTCACTCCTGGAACCGGTGATGATTCTCGTCATGGGTGTTGTGCTCGGATTCGTCGTTCTGTCCATCTGCCTGCCAATTTTTGAAATGAATCAGTTGATCATGTGAACTGCGCGATCCATGGATAGTTCTCACTTGCAATACCAAGGAGGAATCATGTGTTTATCGACAAAGAAAGTTGTTAAAAATAGCTGCGGTTTTACCCTGATTGAGTTGATGGTTGTCATTGTTATTCTCGGAATACTGGCAGGCCTGATCGTGCCCAGGATTATGGGGCGACCGGAGGAAGCCAAACAGCTCAAGGCTAAATTGACCATCGCGAGCCTGGAAACGAGTCTTCGATTATATAAACTGGACAACGGTGCCTATCCTACAACGGAGCAGGGACTGGATGCACTGCTAACAGCCCCGGATACCGGCAACGTGTCAAACAGCTTTCGTGAAGGCGGTTACATCGAAAAAGGTAAAATACCGAAAGATCCCTGGAAAAATGAGTTCATCTACCTGAGCCCCGGCATTAACGGGGAATACGATATTATTTCGTATGGATCAGATGGCGTTCCGGGGGGCGAAGGAAAGGACAAGGATATCAACAGCTGGGAAATAGATTAGCAGATTCTGATATTCATATTCAGGTAGAACCTCAATTGGGGTTCCGTGTGGGCCGGTGATGTCACGATTGAAAAAGAAAATCAGACAAAATCAGGTTGGTACAAATGCTACCGGCACACTGTGTCATATGGGGTTCACGCTTATAGAGCTCACGGTGGTTATAGCATTGATCAGTATTATGTTTTTTGTAACCTTGCCCAGAATCAAGAACGATATTTTTGTCGACCAGACCAAAAAGACATCGCGATGGCTTTTAACCAGCGTTCGATATCTGAAGGAAGCCTCCATTCGGGATCAATTGGATCATACGCTTCACGTGGACATGGAAAATGGGAAATTTTGGGTAACCTATGCCTTGATGGCAGAAGAAATGATTGAAAAATCCGAGACAGACGGTTTGACCCTTTCAGACGGAATCCGTATTCTCGATGTCGAGTTTGCCGGCAATAGAAAAATGACGAATGGCGTGGCTCAGATTCAATTTTATGCCAAGGGATATTCAGATAATGCCATGATTCACGTGGTGAATGAAGACGATAGGGAGTTGTCGTACCATATAACCCCTTTTCTGACACGCATGAAAATCATTGAGGATTATGTCGACCTGGAATGAGCAATTTTATTCTGTCATTTAAAACCTGGTCCTATGGGCCAGGTCAGAGATATTTGGCTATGCCGATGGCGGTAGTTACTTAAATCCGAAGCACGAAATTCGAAATCCTAAACGGT
>Ga0164315_10000516_pt1 | contig 26950 bp, 19 predicted proteins | sample GuaBasSedimGuay6_FD_113737 | JGI IMG/M metagenome (GOLD analysis project Ga0164315, IMG submission 113737) | Subseafloor sediment microbial communities from Guaymas Basin, Gulf of California, Mexico - Guay6, Core 4569-2, 0-3 cm | ecosystem: Environmental > Aquatic > Marine > Hydrothermal vents... | reverse complement strand
TTTTTCTGGTATTGCTTGGTCTCTTTGCAATATTTGGAGTAGCTGCCGCCGACTCAAAAAAGCCGGAAATAACCGCCCAGGGCTTTTCTGCCGAGCTGCCCCAAAAAGGGCTCATTGGGGCCTATCCTCGACTAAGGGTACGGATCGAGGCGGTTGACAGAATAGAGAAATTGGTCATTAAGGAACGATCTTATGAAGTCGATTTGGCATCAACAAGAGATAAATACAATTTGTATCTTTTTGGCCTGGAGAACCCCCCCAGGTCATATAGGGATGTGACGCTGAATTTACAGAACTACATTAATGAGAAAATCGAAACTGAAGGTGAATATGAGTTTGAGATACTGGTAGCGGACGGGAACGACAATGTAGTAGAAAAGAAACTTTTTCTGCATGTACATATAGAGGTGCCAGAGAAAGAGCCTACTATCGCCGAGGATACCCGTTTGCTCCAGGCAGAGCACTTCACTTTGCAACGAATAGGAACAGGTCCCATTGAAGGCGCCCAGCTGTTCGGCATCGACTGGAAAAACATTGACAATGCGAATGTTCAGATAAGGATATCCAGGCTAGAGGGTAGCGATTCACACCTTGTCGTACTGGACGAATCAGATTTTGATAACCTGCAGACAATCGAACAACTCACGCAAAGAGTCACCGGCCTCGAAAAGACCGAAGCAGTTGTATTGGCCACCGGCAGCAACAGGGCAGCAGGTGAGGTATTTTTAGTCATTAATGGTGATAAGCACTACCTTCTTAAGATAACGTCAAGCTCGGCATACCCTTCAGACCGCGGAACAATAGTTACCGTCAAGGGCTACTTCAAGACTGGGGGAACGGTTGAATAGAGCAGAGTATACTCGCGCCGCTCTGCCGACAGTGCAGCTGAATCAGTATAGAAATATTCTCACCCGAATAATACGCATGCGAGATTATCAATATGAGTGACTACGTGAAAAACAGCTTCTCTAAAGAGCAACAATCAGAGTCCAACGCAAAGGAAGCACTCGCAATGGGTGGCGCTGAACAAAGTGCAAAAGAGCATCAGGAATTAACTCATGGCCAGTGGCTGGAAACAGCGAGATCCAGGCTGAAACAAAATAAGTTCAGCAACCCTCAGTTCGCTTTATTAATGATTTTTTCATTCCTGTTTGCCGGATCGGCATTCCTGTTCGAAAGCATTGATATAATTTACGGCCCGCTATATGCGATGAAAGTCTCAATCACCAGCCTCTTCGCCGTAACCCTCGGATTTTTGTTATCTATCTGGTGGTCAAAAGTTTCACGGTTTGACGATAAACTAAAAGAAGCTGAACTGATTGACCGAGAGTATCGTGAACTTCTGATGAGCTATTCCGATAGCTTGTTCGACATCATAAACGCACTTAGTACTCTGTCGACAGATCCGCCCCGTCCATTTGTTGTTGCAACTGAATTTTTGCTTGGTGAGTATACCCACCTATTGCAAAGTCGCTTGCAGAGGTATGGGGATCATATAGCTGGCCTTGGGCTTGATGCCACAGATTTTCTGGATGAAAAAATTAGGATTTTTGAAGGTATCCGTGAACGCGCAAGCCTCTCGATAAAAGGAATGCCAAAAGAACTCGAAACTCTTTTCGTTGATAACCTGAATCTTGATATCAACAGCTATACCGACACCGTCGCGAAACGACAGAAAAGCATGAAGAGTATGCTGGAGGATATGAAAGTACAGCCTGAGGGTAATATCAACAAACCAGATTCAACCGAGACAGGTGACAATTGAGCCATTCACTCATTCTCACTAGAAACCGGGGTGACACTCCCCTTGCAATTACTCACCCGTGGCGGGGTGCTCGAAGCACCGGGTGTCAGTTTTTAACAGCCCTGATGATACTGGGGTGAAAACTCCTGCACGGCATCGACAAAGGCGGTCACATGATCCGGATTAACCCCGGGCGTGATGCCGTGGCCCAGGTTGAAAACGTGACCCGTACCATGACCGTAACTGGCTAAAATGGAAGCGACCTCACTACGGATACGCTGCGGTGAAGCGAATAACATACTGGGGTCCATATTCCCCTGCAGGGCCACCCGATCACCCGCCAGATCCCTGGCTACCCCGATATCTGTGGTCCAATCGATGCCCACTGCCTGCGCTCCGCAATCAGCGATAGCGTTCAACCACTGACCACCGCCCTTGGTAAAAACGATCACCGGCACTTTGCGTCCATCGGCCTCCGCCGGTAGCCGGGAGATTATCCGTTGCATGTATTTGAGGGAGCACTCCTTATAGCCCGCGGCGCTGAGACTGCCACCCCAGGTATCGAAAATCTGCACAGCCTGGGCTCCCGCGCGCACCTGGGCCGTCAGGTAATCCGCCACAGCATCGGCCAACAGCGACAGCAACTGGTGCATAAGCTCCGGCTGGTCGTAGGCCATGGTCTTGATGTGAGCAAAGTCCTTTGATGAACCACCCTCGACCATATAGGTTGCCAGCGTCCAGGGGCTGCCGGAAAAACCGATAAGCGGCACCTGGCCGTTCAGCTCCCGGCGAATAGTACTCACCGCAGACATCACATAGGCCAGGTCATCATCCGCTTTAAAGCTATTGAGCCCCGCCAGATCCGCCTCACTACGCACGGTCTTGCGGAACCGTGGCCCCTCACCCTCTTCAAAATATAGTCCAAGGCCCAGTGCATCGGGTACGGTGAGAATATCCGAAAACAGAATGGCCGCATCCATCGGATAGCGACGCAGTGGCTGCAGCGTCACTTCACAGGCCAGTTCAGCGTTCTTGCACAGGTCCAGAAAAGACCCTGCCTGCTGACGGGTGGCCCGATATTCAGGCAGGTAACGGCCCGCCTGGCGCATCATCCACACCGGCGTGCGATCTACAGGTTGGCGCAACAGGGCACGCAGGAAGCGGTCGTTCTTGAGTTCATTCATGATAGTTTGCCTTGTACAGATGTAGTGTCCTGTATAAATCGTATATTCAGCACACTACACCAGGATTAAATATTCAGGTAGTCGAGGATGCCCTCGGCCGCCTGCCGCCCCTCCCAGATGGCTGTCACCACCAGGTCGGAACCACGCACCATGTCGCCACCGGCAAAGATCTTCGGGTTTGTGGTCTGGAACTTGAAAGTCTGGAACTCCTCGGCAATTACGCCATCCCAGTCATTGGTCTGGACACTTATCTCCCCCAGCCACTGCGGCGGGCTGGGCTGGAAACCGAAAGCAATAATCACCGCATCCGCCTCCATTACTTCCTCGCTGCCAGGTATGGACTCGGGGCGACGCCGGCCATCTGCACCGGGCTCACCCAGTTTGGTTTGCACCATCTTCACACCACAGGCCTGGCCGAAGTATTCCACCACTTCAATCGGTTGGCGGTTGTAGAGAAACTCGACACCCTCCTCCATCGCATTTTTCACTTCGCGCCGGGAGCCCGGCATATTCTGTTCATCCCGGCGGTAGGCACAGATCACGTGTTCGGCCTGCTGTCGCACTGCGGTACGAACGCAGTCCATGGCCGTGTCGCCACCACCCAGTACCACCACCCGTTTGCCTTTAAGATTCACGTATGCCTTGGAGTCCTGCTCGAAACCCAGGTTGTGGTTAACGTTGCCAATCAGGTAAGGCAGCGCCTCGTATACACCAGGCAGATCTTCACCGGAAAAATTACCGCGCATATAAGTGTAGGTGCCCATGCCCATAAACACCGCATCGTATTGATCCATAATTTCGTTGATGGTGATATCTTTACCCACCTCAGTGTTGAGGCGAAACTCAATGCCCATGCCCTCGAAAACCTCACGGCGACGACTCATTACCTGCTTCTCGAGCTTGAACTCAGGGATACCGAAAGTAAGCAGCCCCCCTATTTCCGGGTAGCGATCAAATACCACCGACTGCACACCATTGCGCGCCAGAATATCAGCGCAGCCCAGCCCCGCCGGCCCGGCACCGATAATTGCCACCTTCTTGCCCGTTGGCACAACATGCGACAGATCCGGGCGCCAACCCATGGCCAGCGCCGTGTCGGTAATGTATTTTTCAGAGGCGCCGATGGTAACCGCACCAAATCCATCGTTCAGGGTGCAGGCGCCTTCACACAGGCGGTCCTGGGGGCATACCCGACCGCAGACTTCAGGCAGGGTATTGGTCTGGTGACTCAACTCCGCCGCCTCAAACAGGTTGCCCTCACTAACCAGCTTGAGCCAGTTGGGGATGAAGTTGTGCACCGGGCACTTCCACTCGCAATAGGGGTTGCCACACTCCAGACAGCGGTGAGACTGTTCCGCCACCTGGTCCTTGGTGAACGGGTTGTAGATTTCCACGTACTCGTGTTTGCGTGACTGCAGGGTCTTCTTGTCCGGATCGCCGCGACCGACGTCGATAAACTGAAAATTATTGGCCAAACGCTTACTCATAGCTCATTCCTAATCTCCGGCGTTTAGTCTGTATTGCGCAAGCGCGACAACAAACGATCCAGGTCAGCCGCCTTTGGCTTGACCAGCCAGAATTTACCGACATAGTCTTCGAAACTATCCAGTAGCTGCGCACCCCACTGCGATCCCGTCTCAACAACAAACTCTTTTATTTCACCGCGCAGGTGGTTTCGGTAAGGCTCCATGTACTCCGCGCTAACCCGGTGAATTTCCACCAGCTCACTATTGTACTTGTCGATAAAGCTGCGATCCTGATCCAGCACATAGGCGAAGCCACCGGTCATACCCGCACCAAAATTCACTCCGGTGGGCCCCAGTACCGTAATGGTGCCACCCGTCATATATTCACAGCAATGGTCACCAGCACCTTCGACCACCGCGCGACAACCACTGTTGCGCACAGCGAAGCGCTCGCCGGCAATACCCGCCGCAAGCAAGCGACCACCGGTCGCGCCATACAGGCAGGTGTTGCCGATAATCACTGTGTCCTGGGAATTAAACTCACTGTCGCGCGGCGGGTAGATCACCAGCTTGCCACCGGCCATACCCTTGCCGACATAATCGTTGGAGTCACCCTCGAGGTACATATGCAAGCCCCCCGCATTCCACACGCCAAAGCTTTGACCGGCAGTGCCGCTCAGGCGCAGAACAATGGGATTGCCCTCCATACCGGTATTACCGTATCGCCTGGCTATCTCACCCGACAATCTGGCGCCCATTGAGCGGTCACAGTTGGTAACTTCAAATTCAAACTCTCCACCGGATTGCGCTTCAATCGCCGCAAGGGTAGCCGCCACCATCTGTTCCGCTTTCTCACCCTTGTCGAAGGGGTCATTGGACTGCACCTGGCAAAACTCTGGCTGCTCCGCAAAGGCAGCATCCTTATACAGGATGGGGCTAAGGTCCAGCCTGGCCTGTTTCTCGGTACTGCCGGGCAAACACTGCAGCAAATCGGTACGACCTATCAATGCCTCCAGCGATGGCACACCCAACCTCGCCAGCCACTCACGTGTTTCCGTGGCGACGAAAGTAAAGAAGTTCACTACCATATCCGCCGTGCCATTGAAGTGCTCGTCCCGCAGCTTCTCGTTCTGCGTGGCAATCCCGGTAGCGCAGTTATTAAGATGACAGATACGTAAGTACTTACACCCCAGGGCAACCATGGGGGCTGTACCAAAACCAAAACTCTCAGCGCCCAGAATAGCAGCCTTGATCACGTCGAGGCCGCTCTTCAGGCCGCCGTCCGCCTGCAAACGGATGGCACCGCGCAGGCTGTTACCGCGCAGGGTCTGTTGTACCTCGGCCAGGCCCAGCTCAAACGGCGAACCCGCATAGCGGATTGAAGTCAGAGGACTGGCCGCGGTACCACCATCGTAACCGGAGATGGTAATAAGATCCGCATACGCTTTGGCCACACCCGCCGCAATGGTACCCACACCTGGCTCGGACACCAGTTTCACCGACACCAGAGCCTGTGGATTGACCTGTTTTAGGTCAAAAATCAATTGGGCCAGGTCTTCAATAGAATAAATATCATGGTGTGGCGGCGGCGAAATAAGCGTCACCCCGGGCACGGAATAACGCAGCCTGGCGATCAGGTCATTCACCTTACCCCCGGGCAGCTGGCCCCCCTCACCGGGCTTGGCACCCTGTGCCACCTTGATCTGCAACACCTCGGCATTAACCAGATAGTGGGGAGTGACGCCAAACCGGCCCGAGGCTATCTGCTTGATCTTGGACATTCGCTCGGTGCCGAAGCGCTCAGGGTCTTCGCCACCCTCACCCGAATTCGAGCGCGCACCGATGCGATTCATCGCCGCCGCCAAAGCCTGGTGCGCCTCGGGACTCAAGGCGCCCAGCGACATACCCGCCGAGTCAAAGCGTGGCAGGATATTTTCTATGGGCTCCACTTCATCAATGCTCAGTGGCTGGGCGACATCTACCAGCCCCAGCAAATCCCGCAACGTGGTGACTGGCCGCTCGTTGACCAGCTTCGCATAATGCTGGTACACCGTGTAATCTCCACTTGCAACAGCCTGCTGCAAGGTCATAACGACATCCGGGTTGAACGCGTGGTATTCCTGTCCGTGTACATACTTGAGCAGGCCGCCCTGTTCAATGCCCTTACGCACAGACCAGGCCCTGCCACCCAGGGCTTTCAGTTCCTGCTCCAGTTCATTGAAACCACTGCCCTCAATGCGCGAAACAACACCGCAGAAGGCTAGATCCACGACTTCACGCGCCAGCCCCACCGCCTCGAACAACTGCGCTCCACGGTAAGAATTGACTGCGGAAATGCCCATTTTCGACATGATTTTGAGCAGGCCCTTGTTGATGCCCTTGCGATAATTTTTGTAGCAGGCGCTGGGCTCACCCAGAACCTCACCCTTGCGAATCAGTTCCTCCAGTACACTGTAGGCCAGATAGGGATACACGGCCGTGGCGCCAAAGCCCAGCAGGCAGGCCACCTGGTGAGAATCCCTGGCGCTGGCCGACTCCACCACGATATTGGCGTCGATACGCAGGCCCTGCTTGATCAGGTGGTGATGCACCGCTCCCGTCGCCAACAGGCTGTGAATCGGCAGACTCTGTGGATCTATGGCGCGATCAGACAGAACCAAAATGGTCATACCATTGCGTATGGCCTGTTCAGCCACCGAGGTCATGTCCCGCACCGCCTGGCGCAGATCTTTCTCTTGCGGCTTGTAGGTACAGTCAATTTTCTCAATCAAAAATCCCGGGCGGTCCAGCTGTAACAGGGTGGTAAATTTACCCTGGGACAGCACCGGTGAGGACAGAGTGACCCGGTCCGCGAGCTCTGGCCCTTCCACAAAGACGTTCTTTTCACTGCCCAGGTCCGTCTCCAGCGACATAACTATCGTCTCTCGAAGGGGGTCTATCGGCGGGTTGGTTACCTGGGCGAATTTCTGGCGAAAATAGTCGTACAGGGAGCGCTCATTCCTGGACAGTACCGCCATGGGCGTATCGTCACCCATTGAGCCCACCGCCTCGTTGCCGGATTCCGCCAATGGCCGCAGCACCTGGTCACACTCTTCGAAGCTGACCTGGAACATTTTCATGTAATTGTTCAACTGCCTGGGCTCGATTCCCGGTGCCATCTCCCCGCCAAAGGTGCCCTCTATACGATGGGCCCTCTCCTTGAGCCAGCGCTTATAGGGTTGGCGGGACTTGAGGCGGCTGTCGATTTCGTCATTCTGCAGCACCTCCCCGGTATGGGTGTCCACCATCAGGATCTGGCCCGGACCGACACGGCCCTTGGCCACCACATCCTCGCTCTTGTAGTTATGGGTGCCGATTTCAGAGGCCAGAGTGATAAACCCATCCTTGGTCTTCACCCAGCGGGCCGGGCGCAGGCCATTGCGATCCAACAGGCACACCGCGTAGCGGCCGTCGGTGAGAACAACACCAGCGGGACCATCCCAGGGCTCCATATGCATGGAGTGATATTCGTAAAAAGCTTTCAAGTCCGGGTCCATGGACTCGATGTTCTGCCACGCGGGAGGTATCAGCAGACGCAGGGCTCGCGCCATCTCCACACCGCCGCCCAGCAGTACATCCAGCATATTGTCCAGGCTGGATGAATCAGACCCGGTGCGATTTACCAGCGGGGCTATGTCCTGGATGTTGGGGAGCCGGTCGGTCTCGAAACGCACGGTACGGGCGTCCACCCAGTTGCGATTGCCTTCGATGGTGTTGATTTCCCCATTATGAGCCAGCAGGCGAAAAGGCTGGGCCAGGGGCCAACGGGGCATGGTATTGGTTGAGAAGCGCTGGTGGAACACACAGATAGAGGTTTCCAGGCGCTCGTCGCTCAGGTCGCCGTAGAAGCACGGCAAATCCACCGGCATTACCAGCCCCTTGTAAACAATAACCCGGCTCGAAAGGCTGCAGATGTAATAGTCTTCATCCCCTTCGTTAGCCATTTCCGCCTTGCGCCTGGCCACAAACAGCCGGGTGGACAGCTCATCGTGGGATAAACCGGAGGCATCGACGAAAACCTGTTCAATCGCGGGCAGGCTCGCCAGGGCGATCTCACCGCAGACTGAGCTATCGGTGGGCACTATCCGCCAGCCCAGGATCTTGAGACCCTGACCGGTAAGTGCCTGCTCGGTTGCCTGGCGGGCGGCCGCGGCGCGCCGGGGGTCTGTACTGAGGAAAATCTGGCCAATACCGAAGTGCTCACTCAGGTCAGCGTCAAAGCATTCACGGGCAAGCGTACGTATAAACTGGTTGGGCATCTGCATTAGCAGACCACAGCCATCGCCAGTCTTGCCGTCCGCGGCGATGCCACCGCGGTGCGTCATGCGGGTAAGCGATTCGATGGCGGTCTGCAACAGCCGGTGACTGGCATCGCCAGAGGAATGTGCAATCAAGCCAAAACCGCAATTGTCGCGAAATTCTTCAGGTCTGAATAGGCCTGCGCTCATAGTAAGTCCAGAATAATAAACAAAACCAATAACTTAGATTTGAAATACCCGACGCCACGGCAGTACTTGGGCAAAAGGGGGAGTGTATTTTACACAGATGGCGTTGGCTGGACAAACACTACACCCCGATCAGGCTTCCGCAGGAAGTTCGTTCAGCAAGTCCACCAATTCGGATTCCGAGACATCGTCGATAATACGCGCATCACCGATAGCCTTGAGCAGAATTAGCCGCAACCTTCCGTCAACAACCTTCTTGTCCCGCGCCATAAGCTCCAGGAAGACCCCGGCAGTCATATCGACCGGCGCGCGGACCGGAAGATGCATGTCCAGCAGTAATTCCCGAAAATCATCCACTTCACTGAGGGAAACCCCACCGCGGCGGGCAGACAACTCCAGAGCCAGCAACATACCCGTCGCCACCGCTTCACCATGCAGCCACTGACCGTAGCCCTGCGCGGTCTCGATAGCGTGGCCGAAAGTATGGCCGAAATTGAGAATGGCCCGAAGACCGCCCTCGCGCTCATCAGCCGCCACCACCCGCGCCTTGTTCGAACAGCTGCGCTCTATTGCCTCCGCCAGGACCGCTTCCTCCCGGGCCAGCAACCGTGGCATTTGCTCCTGTAACCAGCGGTAGAATGGTTCATCACAGATCAAGCCGTATTTAAGCACCTCTGCCAGGCCCGCCGACAACTCCCGGGCAGGCAAGGTCTGCAGGGCATTGGTGTCAATCAACACTGCGCGAGGCTGGTAAAACGCCCCTATCATATTTTTACCCAGGGGATGGTTGACGGCCGTCTTGCCACCCACCGAGGAATCCACCTGGGCCAACAGCGTGGTGGGCACCTGGATAAAATCAACCCCCCGCTGGTAGCAGGCCGCAGCGAACCCGGCAATATCGCCCACTACACCGCCGCCCACAGCAATAAACGTTGTCGTGCGATTGTGATTTTCCGCCATCACCCTGTCAAAAATATTCGACAGGGTCGCCAGCGTTTTGTACTGCTCACCGTCGGGCAGCACTACCTCTGTGACCAGCTTGCGCTGCCCGAGCAACGCCCGCACTTTTTCTACGTACAAGGGCGCTACGGTATCATTGCTGACAATAACCACCTGGGAGCCGGCGATATGCCGGGCCAATAGTTGTGAATCGGCCAACAGGCCACGGCCTATGTATACCGGGTAGCTACGCTCCCCCAGTTCCACATGCAGGGTGTGCATTAACAGGGACACGTCAAATCCTTGAGTTTACTCTGGAGGGGTCTATCATACCGCGGTGATGTCTTTCTAGCCGATATCTTTTAACCGCTTTCCACTAACTCGTGCACCAGGCGCTGAGCCACTGTTCTGGGGCTACAGGCGTCAGTTTCAATAATATGATCGGCGATCTCACGATATAGTGGGTCACGATCCACCATCAGGGAGCGCAGCACTTGTTCCGGGTCACCATTTTGTAAAAGAGGCCTGCGCCGGTCGTGGCGGGTACGCCGCACCTGCTCGTCTATGGTTGCATAGAGGCAGATTACAAAGCCACGGCTGGCGAGCGCCCGGCGGTTTTGGGGGCGCAGTACGACACCGCCACCGGTGGCGAGTACGATATCATCCCACTGTGTCATCTGGGCCACCACCTGTTGCTCCCGGTCGCGGAAACCCTCCTCACCCTCCACATCGAAAATCCATGGTATATCAGCCCCGGTTCGCTTCTCGATCTCGGCATCCGTATCGGCAAACCGCAACTTCAGATGCTGGGCAAGGTATTTACCAATGGTTGTCTTGCCGGCCCCCATGGGGCCGACCAGAAAGACTCTGTGCAGGGCTGGCATTTAGCTCGAAATAGCCCTAATCAAGCAGGGTGTCGGCCAGAATGCGCGGCGTGATGAAAATAAGCAGTTCTGTTTTCTTGTGGGTGTTTGATTCGCTTCTGAAAAAGGCACCTATATAAGGGATGTCGCCAAAGAAAGGAACTTTATTCACCGATTCAATATCTTCGGTTTTGAACACCCCGCCCAAAACCACGGTCTCGCCATTGCCAACCAACACCTGGGTGTCGAGCTGGGTGGTATCGATGGAGGGGATAAAACCGCCACGGCCACTGGGTACCAGTTCACCGACCGAGTCCTGGTTAATCTGCAGATCCAGCATAATCCGGTCGTCCGGCGTGATATTTGGCGTGACATCCAGTGATAAAACCGCGTCCTTGAACGATGTGGTCGTCTCACCACTGGCGGAGGACTCCTGGTAGGGGATTTCCGTACCCGACTTGATGGAGGCCTGTTGCTTGTCGCCGGTAATCACCTTGGGCTGAGACACGACCTCACCGTTACCTTCCGCTTCCAGCGCAGACAGTTCCGCGGTCAGGAACAGGTTATCACTGGTAAAGCCGAGGGCGAACCCACTATTGGCGGCAACCCCGAGGTCCACCAGCAAGGCGCCGGGATAATCTACCGCCGGTTGTGTGCCGTTAATAACAGACTCATTAAGTGCAACAACGTTTTGCGTATCACCGGATACGGACAGTATATTGCTGTTCAGGTCCGGGTTCAGATAACCACCACCCCACTCGATACCGAGATTCTTGGTCGCGTCAGACTGGGCTATCACGATGCGCGCCTCGATCATCACCTGGCGCACCGGAATGTCCACAAGCTCGATAAGATCCCGGACTTCGGCCAATTTGGCAGCGGTATCGGTGATAATCAGCGAGTTCGTGCGCTGATCCACAACCACGGAGCCCCGCGGCGAAATCAGGCTGCCGCCTTCCTCAGAGCCCGCCTTGAACAGTGCCACAATGTCTTTCGCCGCGGCATAACGAATACGCACAAACTCCGACTGCAGCGGGGCCAGTTCCGCAATTTGCTTATTGGCCTCGATTTGCTGGCGCTCACGTTCAGCGATCTCCGCCGCCGGCGCCACCATCAGTACGTTGCCAATCTGGCGCTTGTCCAGGCCCTTGGTTTTCAGCACCAGTTCCAACGCCTGGTCCCAGGGCACGTTCTGCAGGCGCAGGGTAATGCGCCCTGATACGGTATCGCTGGCCACCAGGTTCATCTCGGTGAAGTCGGCAATCAACTGCAGCACCGCTCGCACCTCAATATCCTGGAAGTTAAGGGAGATCCTGTCTCCTACATAGGTGAATTCGTTTTTGCGCTTTTCCGCTTCCTTCCTGGACAGCGGCTTGATACTAAGCACGTATTGACTGTCTGTCTGGTAAGCCAGGTAATCAAAATCACCCGTGGTCTTGATCGTCAGCGTGGCGCCGCGCTCTGTCGTATTAACATCCACGCTGTCGACCGGAGTGGCAAAGTCCGTGACATCATAGCGGCGCATCAGGCGCTCAGCCACAGTGGTATCGAGGAACTGCACCTTCACATCACCGGCCTCACTGAACACGTTGACATCCACAGAAGGATCGGTCAGCTCCAGTGTGAGCCGCCCCTCCCCATCTCCGCTGCGCTGGAATTGCAGGTCGCTGATCTCAGATTTTACTTCGGCGACCGGCACTACAGCGGTATCAATACGGTGAGGGTCGGTAGTCTGCTTCACGTAGTCAGTGTCTTCCTGGCCAACCAGGAGGTACAGGCTATTGCCCTCTACGCGAGTCTCGTAGGGTACCAGTTTGACCAGATTGACCACCAGACGGGTGCGATCACCAGACTCCAACACCACCGCCCCGGTGGCATTGCCGTAGGGCAGTGAAAATCGCTTGCGTTCCAGAGCGCTGGTTGTGTCGGGAAAATCAATAGCGATCCGTGCGGGCTTCTCTATAGAGTAGGTTTTAATCTCCGGCGGCGCCTCATTGAACTCTACCCGAACCTCAAATTTACTGCCCGGCCGGGAACTGAACTCGATATCCGTCACTGTTGGTGCAGCCTGTACCACGCCCGCCAACAAACTCACCGTCAGTCCGGCGGCTGCGGTACGCAACCAATTTCCCAAGCTGTAATTTCTTTTCCCCACGGCCTTTGTCCCCAAATATTGTTTTTTACTTGTCATGGTTAACACCCACGGCGTCGGCTTATATGCCGCTTAATTTAATTGTACGTGGGCGCTCGACCCAGCCATCCTCGGTACCGTCACTCACTATCTCGACGACCGCCACATAGGTATCGGTCATCTCTACTATTTTACCGTGGTGACGACCCAGGAAATTCCCCGCCGCAACCCGGTGCACGCCGCCCCCCGGGTCTTTGATCAATGTCCAGTTGGCCTCCCCGCGCTCCAGGGTGCCCACCATTCGCAGGGAATCAAAAGTGAATTGCTCCAAAAACTCCTTGGCACGCGTATTGTCGGGCTTAACGGCACTGATAGCTTGCAATTGAGCTATCTCCCGCACCTCGATGGGTCGGTCAAACGGGCTGCGCAAGGTGGTGGCGCTGTAGGCGAACGCCTCATACGCCTTGAAGGTCGGTATGGGGGCGATAATACCCCCCGGGCGAGCGCGCTTTTCCGCCATAAAACTGTCCAGATCGGAAAAATCACTACCGCCACAGGCGACCAGCAGGAAAGCTGAAACCAAAATCGTTATACATGTACGAGGGAAACGGTTCATGGCTAAGTGTCCCCGTCCTTATATCGATAGGTCTTGGCAATAATATTCATCTTCAGGCTATTGGCGTTGTTGCCTTTCGCCGAAATATTAAAGTCGTGAAGGGTAACAATGCGCGGCAGACCCGCCATGCCACTGATAAAGGCCCCGAGATCGTGGTAGGAACCGGTCGCATTTATTGCAATGGGCAGCTCTACGTAAAACTCCCGGGACTGCTCTTTCCTTAAGTCTATGCTCGCAATATCCAAACCATTGAGCAGGCCTTTATTGGTGATGTCCTCCAGCAAGCCAGGCACTTCGGTAGCACTGGGCAACTGGCTGACCAGTGCGCCAAAAGACTCTTCCATCTCTACCATCTGCTGTCGGTAGGCATCGAGGTTGGCCGCCTGGAAAGCTTTCTTCTCAAAATCTTTCTTCAGCGTTATTTCCTTGGCTTCTATTTTAGCCAGCTCCAGCTGCAAATCTTTAACGTGATAGTAGTAGCCCCCCACCACCACGGCAGCCAGCAGTACCGCCCAGATGAACAGCTTTATCGGCGTAGGCCATGACCCAACGCTGTCAAAGTCGAGGCTGCTAATATCAAATTCGCGCAGCGAGCGCATTGTCCCTTCAAATGCCATCGCTTATCCCTCCGCGGCTTCGTCACCGGTCTTCGGTAACTGTAGTTTCACGGTCAGGTTGAACGTGGTTGCCTGATCCCCGTACTTTGGCGCCGCCTGCACCTTATCCAGGTTTGGATTCGCCAGCCAATCCGAAGCATCCAGGCGCCGCATCAGGCTTGAAACCCGGTTATTGGACTCGGCGATGCCGCTAATGGATATTGTCTTAGCCTTGGTGCTCAGCTTGGTGTAAAACACACCGTCCGGCACGGTGCGCACCAACTGGTCCAGCACGCGCACGATGATCGGCCGGTTACCCTGCAACTCCTGAATAACCCGCATGCGGTCCAGTAATTGGTTGCGCCGCTTCTGCAGATCGCGGATTTCCGCTACCTGCTTGTCCAATACCTTGATATTTTCGGTCAGGTACTGGTTACGTGCATTCTGAGTATCGATCTGGCCATTGACGATGCGGTCAGCCAACAACACCAGGCCAGCCCCCGCAGCGAGGACAAATACCAGACTGGTAAGAAATTGCTTCTTGAGCTCCTGGCGTCGCTCTTCTCGCCACGGTAGTAGATTGATCTGTGCCATCAGTCAAAACTCCGTAAGGCCAGGCCACAGGCAATCATCAATGCCGGCGCGTCGCTGCTGAGCGCCACCGCATTGACCCGGGAAGATATAGACATTTCGGCAAACGGGTTTGCCACCGTGGTAGGAGTACCCAATTTCTCTTGCACCAGACCCGACAGACCCTCCATGGAGGAAACGCCACCGGCAAGAATAATGTAATCCACATCGTTGTATTGACTGGAGGAGAAAAAGAACTGCAACGACCGGGCAACCTGCTGCACAACCGCGTCCTTAAAGGGTTCAAGCACCTCAAGCTCATAATCATCAGGGAGTCCGCCCTGCTTTTTGGCCAGGCCAGCTTCCTCCAGCGGCAAACCATAGCGCCGCATGATTTCATCGGTTAGCTGCTTGCCCCCAAACAACTGCTCACGGGTGTAAATGGTCTGGCTGTTATTGAGCACACTCAGGGTGGTCATAGTGGCGCCGATGTCCACCACGGCAACCGTGCTGTCTTCATCCAATGCCAGCTGGTGGCGGACCAGCGAGAAGGCACGCTCCATCGCATAGGCTTCAACATCCATAATCCGGGATGTCAGGTCAGAGCCCTCTATGGCCTCGACCCGTGCGTCAATAGTCTCCCTCCGACAGGCGGCCAGCAACACTTCAACCTGATTGTCCCGCTCCGGGGAAGGTCCCTGAATTTCGAAGTCTATGGCCACCTCTTCCAGCGGGTAGGGGATATATTGATCCGCCTCAAGGGTGAGTTGGGTCTCCATATCGTCCTCGCTCAATCCGTCCGGCATATCTATCATCTTGGTGATGACAGAAGAACCGGCCACCGCAGCGGCAACTGTTTTCAGCTTGGTTCTGGATTGGGCCACGACACTGCGAATGGCGTTTGCAACCCCATCCACATCGGTAACGTTCTTCTCGACAACCGCGTCCTGCGGCAGCGAACTCACCGCGTAACTCTCTACGCGGTAACGATCCCCGGAATGGCTCAGCTCCAGCAACTTTACAGTCGTTGAACTAATATCCAGCCCCAAAACAGGTGTCGCTTTTCTTTTCCCTATAAGTCCCAGCAACTTTTTTCCCTATCAGTATCACTAACTTAGGATATTTTTATGCGTTAATACATTAATTAATAGATATAACACAGTCCCAAATATATCAAAACCCAAAAAAGGCTTATAATTACCAAATGAACCATTTTGCCCCCCTGTAAAAGTAATATAAACCACTGTTTTGAAAAGGGATAGATGAAATTCTTACGTTTTTTTTTACGCCTTTCTCTGTTCGGCTCCTGTGGCGCCTTGTGGCTACTCGCTGGCGTCTACCTGTATCTCAGCCCCAACTTGCCCGATGTTGAGACCCTGCGCGATGTAAAGCTGCAAACTCCTATGCGGGTCTACACCAGAGATGGGCAGTTGATCGGCCAGTTCGGCGAACAGAAGCGCAGCCCCCTGCCCTTTAACGCCATACCCGACCAGTTCATCAAGGCCCTGCTGGCGGCGGAGGATGACAGCTTTTTCCGCCACCGCGGCATCGATGTCATGGGGCTGATGCGCGCCGTGTCCGAGCTGGTACTCACTGGCGAGAAGGGCTCCGGCGGCAGCACCCTGACCATGCAGGTAGCACGCAACTATTTCCTGACCCTCGATCGAACCTTCATGCGCAAGTTCAACGAAATCCTGCTGGCTATTGAGATCGAGCGGACATTGGACAAGCAGGAAATCTTTGAACTGTATTTCAATCGCGTTTTCCTGGGCCACCGGGCCTACGGTTTCGAGGCGGCGTCACAAGTCTATTACGGCGTGGGCATCGGCGAACTGGATCTGGCACAGCACGCCATGCTGGCCGGCCTCCCCAAGGCGCCCTCACGCAACAACCCCATCAGCAGGCCAGAAGCGGGGAAACAGCGCCGCAACTGGATTTTGGGTCGTATGCTTGAGCTGGGTTATATCAACAACGGGCAATACAGCACGGCAACACAACAGGCCGTCGTCGCGCGGCACCACGGCGCGCAACTCAGCTTCTCCGCCCACTACGCGGCGGAAATGACACGGCAGCAAATGCTGCAGCGCTACGGCATGGCCGCATATAATGACGGCTATCACGTTTACACCACCATCAACAGTGAGTTGCAGCAGGTCGCACGCATGGCTGTTATCGATGGTCTCATCACCTACGACAAACGGCACGGTTACCGGGGTCCGGAGCGGCAGCTGCCCCAGACCGATGGCGACAACACCGAGCTGTGGCGCGATACACTCGCTGAGACCGCCGTTATCGCCGGGCTGCTACCTGCCGTTGTCACCAAGGTAGAGCAGGACAAAGTTATTTTATTGCTTGCCGATGGTAGCCAACAGGAGCTGTTGTGGGAAAACGGCCTCCGCCAGGCCGCCCCCTACCTCACGGAAAACGCCCGGGGGCGGGGTCCCAAAAACCCGGATGACGTACTGTCTGTGGGTGACCTGATTCGCATCACCCAACAGGACGACGAGTGGCGACTGGCCCAGGTTCCCTCAGTACAGGCCGCCCTGGTATCCCTGGACCCGGATAACGGCGCCATCATCAGTATAGTGGGCGGCCTGGGTTTTGAATTGAGCAAGTTCAACCGGGCCACACAGGCACTAAGGCAGCCCGGCTCCAACTTCAAACCCTTTGTTTACAGTGCCGCACTGGAAGCGGGCTTCACTGCCGCCAGTATCATTAATGATGCTCCCGTGGTCATGGAAGACAGCTCCCTGGAGGACATCTGGCGGCCGGAGAACGATAGCGGAAAATTCTACGGACCAACCCGGCTGCGCTGGGCGCTGACCAAATCCCGCAATCTGGTGTCAATCCGCCTGGTGCAGCAACTGGGCGCCAACACACTGATCGACTATGCGGAACGCTTCGGTTTTGACACCTCCGACTTTACACCTGATCTATCTCTGGCACTGGGCACCCACGCCATGAGCCCACTGGATCTGGCTAGCGCCTATGCCATGCTGGCCAACGGCGGTTACCGCGTGGAACCCTACCTGATTCAACGCATCGACAATCTGGCCGGGGAGACGGTATTTGACGCCAGGCCACTGACCGTATGTCGCGACTGCGAATACGTCGCAGAGCAGGCAGAAACAGGGTCTGAATTGAGTATGGAGCAGATACTCGTCGAGCAAGAACCCGAACAGGACACCCCACCCGTGGCGCCACGGGTCATGGATGAGCGGGTGAACTACATCATCAACAGCATACTCAGGGATGTCATTACCCGGGGTACCGGGCGCCGGGCGCTGGTACTGGAACGCGGTGATATCGGTGGCAAGACCGGCACCACCAACGGCCCTATGGACGCCTGGTTTTCCGGTTTTAGCCGGGATGTGATCACTTCTACCTGGGTTGGCTTTGACAACTACACGCCGCTGGGGCGCAAAGAGTTCGGCGGTACCGCGGCACTACCGATCTGGATCCAGTATATGCGCGAGGCCCTGCGCGACAGCCCCGAGGTAGAACGTCCCCTGCCCGCCGGCATTGTTCATGTCAGGATAGACCCCGATACCGGGCAGCTGGCCAACGCCGGGCAGCGCAACGCAATTTTCGAGTATTTCCGGGAAGAACATGTACCCCGGCGGAATGCACAGGAAGGGGGTCCCGGCTCGGGCAGCCAGGGTACTGATAATCTGGTAAGGGATATCTTTTAACCGCCTCTAATCCAGGCCAGGATTAGAGGGTTGGCTGGTAATCTTGCGGGTAGGGCAGTCGCGCAACGCCACTGTCCACCGCGGCGCGAGCAACCGCCGGGGCAATACGAGCCAGCAGACGGCTGTCCACCGGTTTGGGGATGATATAGCCAGGGCCAAATGCCAGGGAGTCCAGTTCACAGGCGATCAACACCTCATCGGGTACTTCCTCGTGCGCCAGATCACACAGCGCCCACACCGCTGCTATTTTCATCTCCTCATTAATACAGGCAGCCCGTACGTCCAGGGCGCCGCGAAAAATGAAAGGAAAACCCAATACATTGTTTACCTGGTTGGGGTAATCTGAGCGCCCGGTGGCGATTATCAGATCATTTCTTGTGGCCTGCGCCAGTTCCGGCCTGATCTCCGGATCCGGGTTGGAGCAGGCGAATACCACCGGCCTGTCCGCCATGGACAACAGCATCTCCGCGCTCAGCAGATCGGCCCCTGACAGGCCGATGAATACATCCGCACCATTGCAGGCATCGGTCAGGCTGCGCTTGTCGGTGTGATTGGCAAATTCCTGTTTATAGGCGTTTACACCCTCCCGCCCGTCATAGATCACACCGCGACGATCAAGCATAAAGATATTCTCGCGCCTGGCGCCCATGCTTACCAACAGGCGCATGCAGGCAATGGCTGCAGCGCCGGCGCCCAGGCAGGTGATAATCACCTCTTCCAGGCGTTTGCCCTGAATCTCCAGTGCATTGAGCAAACCCGCGGCTGTAACAATGGCGGTACCGTGCTGATCATCGTGGAAAACCGGGATATTGCACTGCTCGATAAGGGCAGCTTCAATTTCAAAACACTCGGGGGCCTTGATATCTTCCAGGTTAATGCCACCAAAGGTGTCGGCAATGCGCGCCACGGTGTCAACAAACTCTCCGGCGTCCTCTGTATTCACCTCAACATCAATGGAATTGATGCCCGCAAAACGCTTGAACAGAAGCGCCTTGCCTTCCATGACCGGCTTACTGGCCAAAGCGCCAAGATTACCCAGGCCCAGCACGGCGGTGCCATTACTGATAACAGCCACCAGGTTGCCCTTGCCGGTATAGCGGTATGCAAGCGCCGGGTCGTTGGCGATTTCCCGGCAGGGTTCCGCCACGCCGGGGCTGTAGGCCAGGGATAAGTCCATCTGGGTCTCTGCAGCTTTGGTGAGCTCTATACTGATTTTCCCCGGTATGGGCTCTGCATGATAGGCCAGGGCGGCTTGTTTCAGATCTGTTGACATGGGGCTGTATGTGCTTTTTGAGGCGCCAGCGAAAAAGGGGCACAGAGGATATATAAAAGACCGGCCGGTAACAAGGCGATTAGTAACGGTTTCGAAGCAGTATCGAATGGGGCTTGCTTGTGGCGAAAGTTGGTGCGTCCCGCTGCGTTCAGTAAACCAACATGGACGGGTGGCCTGTATTCATCATCCACTACCTCAGTCATTTAAAAACCGGTAACCAACAGGCACAAAAAAAGCGCCAACCCGATGAGGGTTTGGCGCTTTCCAGACACCGCGGCAACCCGCAGCATCGTCCTTAATCTAGCGTTTGGTGCTGCGGCTGCCGAATCGCTTGTTGAAACGATCCACGCGACCACCGCTATCTGCAACTTTCTGCTTGCCGGTATAGAACGGGTGACACTGGGAACACACGTCGATATGAAGGTCTTCACACAGGGTCGAGCGAGTCACTAGCTGGTTGCCACAACTACAGGTCACGGTTACTGTCTCGTACTTGGGATGGGTGTCTGCTTTCATAATATAAGCTCCTTGTCCTTGTCATCGGCACCGCCACCCGATCCCTGTCGAGTACCGTGCCTGGCTATGGGAGTTACCCGGCACCCCCTCGGGGCCACCCGGTCAAAAAATAGGCGGGCATCTTACCAGACGCGGCGCGATACGCAAGTACTTGCTACAATGCCGCTCTCCCATCACTTTTCAGCCTGACAAGGGGCGTAATGTCCGTACTTCGCCTCGCAATCCCCTCGCCCCCGCGCCGCGCCTTTGATTACCTGCCCCCCGTCGGCATGAGCGAAGCGCAATTACACGGCCTGCAACCAGGTTCACGCGTACGCGTGCCCTTTGGGCGGCGCGAGGTCACCGGCTACCTGTTGGGGGTGAAGTCAGGCAGTAATGTGCCACAAACATCCCTGAAAGCCGCACTGGCAATTCTTGATCCGACACCATTGGTTAATCCGCGCCTGCTGCAGCTCTGTTACTGGGCGGCAGACTACTATCATCACCCCCTGGGTGAGGTGCTCTCTGTAATTTTTCCGAAACGATTGAGGGAAGGCAAAGCACACCAACCCCTGGGAATCACCCAATGGCAGCTCACCACACACGGACTGGGACTCGCCCCCGATGCCCTGTCGAGATCGCCACGCCAGGCTCAGGCCCTGGCCATGCTGCGCAAGCAGGGAGTTGTAGCAAACGCACAGCTTAAAGACCAGAGGATCAGCCAGGCGGTATTGCGCACCCTGCGGAACAAAGGCCTGATTGAAGAAATCATGGCGCCCAGGCAGGCACAACCGGCCAGCAGCGGACAGGGGCTAAGCCTCAACCCGGAGCAGGCCGTCGTGATCCACGAATTACTAAAAGCCCCTGCAGGGTTTATCTGCCACCTGCTGGAGGGAGTCACCGGCAGTGGTAAAACCGAAATCTATCTGCAGTTGATAGCCGATTGTCTACACCGCGGCAAACAGGCTCTGGTGCTTATCCCCGAAATCGGCCTGACACCCCAGACCCTGAACCGTTTCGAGCAGCGTTTTTGTGCCAATATCGCAGTTTTCCACTCGGGACTGGGCGATGCACAGCGTTATCGTGCCTGGGAAGCGGCTCGTGACGGCAGTGCACATATCATTATCGGCACTCGCTCCGCTATTTTTACACCCCTGCGCAACCCCGGCCTGATCATTGTGGACGAAGAGCACGATGGCTCCTACAAACAACAGGACGGATTTCGCTACAACGCCCGGGATGTGGCGGTCAAACGAGCCCAGTTGGAAGCCTGCCCGGTACTGCTGGGTAGCGCCACGCCTTCGCTGGAGAGCATTCACAACGCCCTTGCCGGGCGCTACCGGCACCACCAACTCACGCAGCGCGCCGGCAGTAGCCGTATGCCCACTATCAAGGCGCTTGATGTGCGCCGCCAAGCATTACAGGCAGGTCTGTCCGCAGAGCTGCTAGCCACCGTAAAAGACACGCTCGAATCTGGTCAGCAGGCCTTATTATTCCTCAATCGCCGCGGTTACGCCCCGACCCTGCAGTGCCACGATTGTGGCTGGATAGCCGAATGTGAGGCCTGTGACGCTCGCCTTACCGTCCACCGTCGCCTGCGCCGGCTGCGCTGCCATCACTGCGGTGCCTCCCGGGGCCTGCCCCGGCAGTGTCTCCACTGCCACAGCAACAACTTGCTGGCAGCCGGCCTGGGTACCGAGCAAACCGAGGAGTTCCTGCGAGAACAGTTTAGCCAATGGCCGGTTTTTCGTGTGGACAGCGACTCCATGCAGGGCAAGAACGCGATGCGGGATCTGGTAGCAGAAATTAATAAGGGCGAACCCTGCATCCTGCTGGGGACCCAGATGCTCACCAAGGGCCACCATTTCCCTGGTGTGAACCTGGTAGCGGTTATCGATACCGACGCCATGCTGTTCAGCGCCGATTTCCGCGGTGAAGAACGCATGGCGCAACTACTGACCCAGGTGGCAGGCCGGGCCGGTCGCGCCGATTTGCCCGGGAGCGTCATTCTGCAAACTCACTACCCGGATCACCCCCTCCTGCAAGCCATGCTGAACTCCAGTTATGCACAACAGGCCCGGGAACAACTGTCCCGCAGGCAGGTAACGGGCATGCCCCCGGTCGGGCAGCTGGTGATTTTGCGTACCGACTGCCCCGACGCACAGTGCGGTGAGCTGTTCCTGCAGGGTCTTCGCGACCAGACTGCCGCCGGTCTGCCCGCCGGGGTCACGATGATCGGGCCGCTGCCTTCACCAATGCAGCGCCGGGCCGGCAAATTCCGCAGCCAGCTACTGCTGACTACCCCCAATCGCAGAACGGCGCAGGCCGCCGCCAGCCTGCTGGTGGCTGTCGCCGAAACCCTGCCCGCCAGGCGTGGTTTGAAGTGGTCCATAGACATCGACCCACAGGACGTCTATTAATAGCCCAGGTTATCAGCAGCCTGTGTTAGCAACAGCCTGTTGAGGTCGGGCCCGGTTATGAGGATAATATGCCGCGCCAGGCTGAACGAGCCTTGTGCAATTATTGAATCGACAGTAGTAACCTATTGAAGCAAACCAGGTATAGCCCCCGACAATGAAGGAAGAACTTACCCGGCTGATCCAACAAGCGCTGGACTCGCTGGTTGCACAGGGCCAATTGCCTGGCGACATCGCACCACAGGTGCAGATCGAGCGCACTCGCGACACCGGTCACGGCGATCTGGCCTGTAATATCGCCCTCACACTGGCCAAGCCCACCCGCAAGAATCCACGGGAGCTTGCCACAATGATTTGCGATGCCCTGCCAGCCGCCTCACTGGTGGCACGCACCGAAATCGCCGGTCCCGGTTTCATTAATTTTTTCCTGTCCGAGCGCAGCAGCCAGGCCGTAGTGCGCAACATCCTGGAACAAGGGGAGACCTTCGGTAGGTGCAATGAGGGTCGTGGGCGTAAGGTGCAGGTGGAATTCGTCTCAGCCAACCCCACTGGCCCCCTACATGTGGGCCACGGCCGCGGTGCCGCGGTGGGAGATAGTCTCTGCCGCCTGCTGGCGGCCACCGGTTGGGATGTCTCCAGCGAGTTCTATTACAATGACGCAGGCGCCCAGATAGATAACCTGGCCCAGTCAGTGCAGGCCCGCTGCAAGGGTCTGGGCCCCGAAGACTCTACATGGCCGCAGGACGGTTACCGCGGCGACTACATTGTGGAACTGGCCCAGGCCTACCTACGCGGCGATAAGGTGGACGCCCAGGACCAGCACGTGCTCAGCTCTGGCGACCCCGACAACCTGGAAGACATCCGTAAGTTCGCAGTCGCCTACCTGCGACGTGAACAGGATCTGGACCTGCAGGCCTTCGCCGTACATTTCGACCTGTACTTTCTCGAGTCTTCCCTTTACCAGGACGGTGAGGTGGAAGCCACTGTGCAACGCCTGATCACACAGGGTCATACCTATGAGAAGGACGATGCCCTGTGGCTGCGCACCACCGATTTCGGTGACGACAAGGACCGGGTCATGCGCAAGAGCGACGGTGGATACACCTATTTCCTGCCGGATGTGGCCTACCACCTGAACAAGTGGCGGCGCGGGTTTGAGCACGTTATCAACGAACAGGGCGCAGACCACCACAGCACGGTGACCCGGGTAAGGGCAGGCCTGCAGGCTCTGGAACAGGATATCCCCAGGGGCTGGCCCGACTATGTCCTGCACCAGATGGTCACTGTCATGCGCGACGGCCAGGAGGTCAAACTATCCAAGCGCGCCGGCAGCTATGTCACCCTGCGGGACCTGATCGATGAGGTTGGCCGGGACGCGACCCGTTATTTCCTGGCCGCCCGAGCACCCAGTTCCCAGCTCACTTTTGATATTGACCTGGCCCTGTCCCAGAGCAACGATAACCCGGTGTACTACATTCAGTACGCTCACGCGAGAGTCTGCAGCATCATGCGCAAACTGGCGCAGCGGGGCTGGGAGTGGCATGCGGAGGATGCGCTGCAACACCTGGGGCAATTAGTCCAGGAGCAGGAAAAAGCGCTGCTGCGCCGACTGGATCACTACCCGGAAGTTGTAGCCAGCGCCGCGATAAACAGCGAACCTCACACAGTAGCTACCTACCTGCGGGAACTGGCCGGCGATTTCCACACCTGGTACAACGCCCACAAAACACTGGTTGAAGACCAACCCCTGCGCGATGCCCGGCTGGCCCTGAGCGAAGCCGTGCGGCAGGTTATATGTAATGGGCTTGCGTTGCTGGGCGTATCCGCACCGGAGGCCATGTAGCCCATGGCCCAGGACTTCGCCAAACGCAAGCGGGTGGCAAGCGGCAAAAATACTCCCGCCCGCAGAAAACAACCCCAGCGCAGGTCCGGTGGTAGACAATCGCCGAAGCCCACGGGCAGCGGCTGGCGCTGGTATGGGGCGGGGGTGCTAACCGGGGTTTTCCTCAGTTTCCTGTTGTACCTGGGCTCCTTGCCCACCCCCGACGGCACAACACAAGAGGCAACCGGTGGACCCCAGGCGGAAGCACAGCCCCCCAAGCCCCGCTTTGACTTCTATACCATGCTGCCTGGCCAGACCGCGGATGTTGAGGTGGAACCAGCACCCGAGGTGGTCAAGCCCAGAAGCACTAATACCCCAGGCGATTACTACCTGTTACAGACAGGGTCTTTCCGGCAGCGGGAAGACGCCGACCGACGCCGGGCAGAGCTACTACTACTGGGCCTGACCCCCGTGGTGGAGGAAACCAACGGTGATAACGGCCGCTGGTACCGGGTGTACGTTGGCCCCTTCGAAACCCACTCGGAAATGGCCAAGGCCCGCAGCCTTACCGCCAACCAGAATATTGACACTCTGCTGCTGAAACGCAGCAAACCCTGAAATCTGGCGTGGCCACTTGAATTCCGTGGCCGCCACCCCATATCTGTCAGATCAGGGCGAACTCAATCAGGTTTAACAAGCCCTGGAGCAGGAGACCCAGCTTGGAACAGTTCAGAGGTACGACCATTCTTTGTGTGCGCCGCGGCAACAGCGTAGTCGTTGGCGGCGATGGGCAGGTGTCCATGGGCAATACGGTGATGAAGGGCAATGCCCGCAAGGTACGGCGCCTCTGCCAGGACAAGGTTCTGGCGGGATTCGCCGGCGGTACCGCCGATGCTTTCACCCTGTTCGAACTGTTCGAGGCGCAACTGGACAAACATCAGGGTAATTTGGTGCGCGCCGCAGTGGAATTGGCCAAGGCCTGGCGCTCCGAGCGCGCCCTGCGGCAACTTGAAGCACTATTGTCCGTGGCGGACAAGGATACCTCCCTCGTCATCAGCGGCAATGGAGACGTTATCGAACCAGAAGACAACCTGATAGCCATTGGCTCAGGCGGACCCTTTGCCCAGGCCGCAGCCCGCGCCCTGCTCGATAACACGGAACTGGACGCTCGCACTATTGTAGAGAAAGGTCTGGGTATCGCCGCTGATATCTGCATTTACACCAATCACAATCGAACCATAGAAGAACTGGAATTTTAGGTGACGAGGTACACCAGTATGTCTAGTATGACTCCCCGCGAGATCGTTCACGAGCTCGACAAACATATCATCGGCCAGGACGAGGCCAAGCGCGCCGTGGCCATCGCCCTGCGCAACCGTTGGCGTCGCATGCAACTGCCCGAGGAGTTGCGCGCTGAGATCACCCCCAAGAACATCCTGATGATCGGTCCCACCGGCGTGGGCAAAACCGAAATCGCCCGCCGTTTGGCCAAACTAGCCAATGCGCCCTTCGTCAAAGTAGAAGCTACCAAGTTTACCGAGGTGGGCTATGTCGGTCGCGATGTGGAGTCCATTGTCCGCGACCTGGCCGATGTGGCGGTAAAAATGTATCGTGAACAAGAGAAGACCAGGGTGCGCTTTCGGGCGGAGGAAGCGGCAGAAGAGCGTGTCCTGGATATACTCTTGCCCCCGGCGCGCGACACAGAAACCGATTCATCATCCGCCACCCGTCAACTGCTGCGAAAAAAGCTGCGTGAAGGTAATCTCGACGACAAGGAAATTGAAGTAGAAATCAGCGCCAGCGCCCCTGGCATGGAGATTATGGCGCCACCCGGTATGGAGGAAATGACCAACCAACTGCAGAGCATGTTCTCCAATATGTCCAGAACCCAGAGCAAGACCCAGAAAATGCCGGTCAAGGCCGCTTTTGAAGCACTGTGCGACGAAGAAGCCGGCAAAATAGTCAACGAGGAAGAGCTCAAGCAAAAGGCCATTGAGGCCGCCGAACAAAACGGCATCGTTTTCCTGGATGAATTGGACAAGGTGGCCAAGCGTGCCGAAGGGGCCGGGGCTGACGTTTCCCGCGAGGGCGTACAGCGCGATTTATTGCCCCTGATCGAGGGCTCCACTGTCAGCACCAAGCACGGTATGATCAAGACCGACCATATCCTGTTTATCGCCTCTGGCGCCTTCCACCTGGCCAAGCCCTCGGATTTGATTCCCGAGCTGCAGGGTCGCCTGCCCATTCGCGTAGAGCTGGCCGCACTGACACCTGAAGATTTCGAGCGCATTCTCACGGAGCCCGATGCTTCCCTGACCGAGCAATACCAGGCCCTGCTGGCTACCGAAGGACTACAGGTCCAATTCAGCGAGGACGGCCTGCGCCGCATCGCCGAAACCGCCTGGCAGGTGAACGAAAGAACCGAGAATATCGGTGCTCGCCGACTGCACACAGTGATGGAGCGTCTGCTGGAAGAAACGTCCTTCACCGCGGCCGATGCCGGCCTGCAGGATGAGCCCCTGCTAGTGGACGCCGCCTACGTGGATTCCCAGTTGCAGGAGCTTAGTTCAAATGAAGACCTATCCCGCTTTATTCTGTAACTGGCCATGAGCGAACAGGAAAGGCCAGTCAGCATCGCACTACATACCCGATCCAGGG
>Ga0164315_10000513_pt1 | contig 27027 bp, 22 predicted proteins | sample GuaBasSedimGuay6_FD_113737 | JGI IMG/M metagenome (GOLD analysis project Ga0164315, IMG submission 113737) | Subseafloor sediment microbial communities from Guaymas Basin, Gulf of California, Mexico - Guay6, Core 4569-2, 0-3 cm | ecosystem: Environmental > Aquatic > Marine > Hydrothermal vents... | reverse complement strand
GGTTCCATAGATAAAAGAGAAGCCACCACGATTCCTATGACGAAAATTACAATTATCCATCTGCCCCTTCTTCCAATGATGGGCTTATAAGCCCGTCTCTCTGTCTCCACACTGATCAGATTCATCACCCGGCTGGTCAGATTCTCAGGAGCCTTTGTAATTCCAGACTCCCTTATAAGTTTCGATATATTCGGATCCCGTTCCATATTAAAGAATTGAAGATACTTCAGATTTTAAAGAATTATTGATTACCTGGTACATTTTTTTTCTCGACCGGTGCAGCTTAATTCTGATATTACTGCTGGTCAGACCGGTAATTTCAGCTATCTCTTCAAGAGAAAGCTCCTCATAATAGAAGAGTGTGATCACCACGCTGTCGGTTTCAGGAAGTGCTTCAATGGCCATTTGCAGATATTTACTTCTCTCTTCTGCTGAAATTGTATCCAGACCACTCATATCCCCTTCACTGATCTCACCATCGGGCAACTCATCCACCAGATCGATCATCCTTACCTTTTTCCGGATCACACTAATACACTGATTATAAGCGATTCGGTAAATCCAGGTAGAGAATTTTGATTTTCCCTGGAATGTGCTCAACGACCTGTAGGCTTTCACAAAGGCATCCTGTGCTGCCTCTTCTGCATCGGCTTCAGAGGTTAGCATCCGCAAGCATACCGTATAGATCATATCACGGTACTGGTCTACCAGCCAGGCAAATGCCTCTTTATCTCCCGCTTTTACCCGGTCGATGTAATATTTTTCATCACGGAGCTCCATTCAATGTATAAGACGCCGGTTACATAAAAACGTTACATTCTTATCTCACTTTTCGCCTCCTCTATTATATAAACGATTACAGTTTACAAAAAATTATTGGGTTAAGTTGTAACATGATTTCCTTACCCGGCGTCATAGAGACAAGAAAACACGTATAACCAAAAACAATATTATGGAAGATTTTTTTATAGTGCTCGTCATTTTTGCCGCCGTTTTCGGAATCGTATTTGTGATAGTCACATCGAGGAACCGCGAAAGAATGTCAATGATTGAAAAGGGAGTAAATCCCAAGGATCTGATGGTTGACAAAAAACCCAACTCATATGGTATTCTTAAATGGGCATTGTTGCTGGCCGGACTGGGCTTTGGACTCTTTATCGGAAGCCTGCTCGAAGCTTATACAGCTATTGAGGAAGAGCCAGCCTATTTTGCCTCCGCACTCTTTTTTGGTGGATTGGGTCTTTTCCTCTCGTTTATGATAGCCAAAAAAGCAGAAGAGAAGCAGTAATCCCAAATATACTATTTTGTTCAGGAGACCGCCTTTTTTAGGCGGTCTTCCAACATGCAGGGTACACAAATTATCCACCCCAAATTATCCACACTTTGAGTGACCGCACTCAGTACAAATCAGGCAGCCCTCCTGGTAAACGAGATTATTTGAATCACATTCTTCACATTTCAATCCCGTCTTGGCTTTGGTTCCATCGGGAATGTATTTTTTTAATGATCTGACCACACCTGCACTCCAGGTATTGATCGATTCATTATCCAAACGCAATGAACTGATCAGATTGATAGCAGCCACCACGGGCATGCCATGTCGCAATACGCCGGAAATGAGCTTGGCATAGTTCCAGAATTCACTGTTGAACTGGTGAGACAGCCCACCCATGGTCACCTTGTACCCGTATTTATCCACATATTGGAAATCATACCGTTTGGAACCATCTTCATTTTTTGTTTTCAGGATCTTGCCCTTTTTCACTTTGGAGGGGATCGGGAAGGTGTCCTCTTCCTTGCGCCCTGTAAAGATCTCATATGGCTTATCTTTCAGGAGGCCAATGAAAGCAATCCAGTCCTCATCATTGTTCTTAAACCTGAGGATCTCTGCATCCAGTTCTTTGGGTCGTTTGATGGGGAAATTTGTCTCCTCTTCCTTCTTCTTTTTATCATTGGCTAACAGGACACCCGACCTGGAACCATCGCGGTATACGGTGGCTCCCTTGCACCCGTTTTTCCAGGCGTGGATATAGAGATCACCCACCAACTCCTCTTTTACATTGGAAGGCAGGTTTATGGTTACGCTGATGGAGTGGTCCACCCACTTCTGGATGGCTCCTTGCATCTTTACCTTTTGCATCCAATCCACATCTTTGGAAGTGGCTTTATAGTAAGGGGAACGCTTTACCAGCTCCTGTATATCCTCATCACTGAACTCTTTCACCTCTTCAGGATCCATTCCGTTCACCAAAAGCCAGGTTAGAAAATTGTGATGGAATACAGGATACTCTTCCCAGCTATCGCCCACTTCATCCACAAAGGAGATCTTCGCTACTCTGTCGTTGGGATTCACCTTTCTGCGACGCTTGTAAACAGGCAGGAATACGGGTTCGATACCTGAAGTTGTCTGTGTCATCAAGCTAGTGGTCCCTGTGGGTGCAATGGTAAGTAGGGAGATATTCCTGCGACCATGCTCCTTCATCTCTTCGATCAGCTTAGGATCTTCTTTGCCCATCCTTACAATAAATGGATTGTCTTTCTCTTTATTAAAATCGAATATTTCAAAAGCACCCCTCTCTTTTGCCATTGCTACCGAAGAACGGTAAGCCTCAATGGCTAATGTCTTGTGTACTTCTACCGAGAAATCAATGGCATTTTCACTGCCATACTGCAATCCCAGGGCTGCCAACATATCCCCTTCAGCTGTAATTCCTACTCCGGTTCTTCTGCCTGCAACAGCCTTGTGCTTGATGTTCTTCCACAGTTCTATTTCTACCCTTTTGATCTCCTCATCCTCAGGGTCTGAGTAGATCTTATCCAGAATGGCATCCACCTTTTCAAGTTCAAGATCGATAATGTCATCCATGATGCGCTGTGCCAGGCCCACATGCTTACGAAATTTGACCCAGTTGAATTTGGCCTCTTTTGCAAATGGTTGATCCACATAACTAAACAGATTAATAGCAAGCAGGCGGCAGCTATCATATGGACATAGAGGGATCTCACCGCACGGGTTAGTTGAAACTGTTCGGAACCCCTGATCTGCGTAGCTGTCTGCCACCGATTCGCGGGTTACCGTATCCCAGAATAAAATTCCAGGTTCAGCCGATCTCCAGGCATTATGGACGATCTTCTTCCAGAGCCCCCGCGCATCAATCTCTTTGATATGGGTGGGCTGACTCGACTCGATGGGGTATTGCTGCGTAAAGGACTTACCCTCCACTACAGCCTCCATAAATTCGTCATTGATCTTCACCGACACATTGGCTCCGGTCACCTTCCCTGTTTCCAGTTTGGCATCGATAAAGTGCTCGGCATCCGGGTGTTTAATAGAGATGCTCAGCATAAGAGCTCCTCTTCTTCCGTCCTGGGCTACCTCCCTTGTCGAATTAGAATATCGTTCCATAAAAGGAACAACTCCGGTTGAGGATAATGCACTGTTCAATACCTGGCTGCCCGAAGGCCTGATGTGCGAAAGGTCGTGGCCAACCCCACCCCGGCGTTTCATCAATTGAACCTGCTCCTGATCAATCTTCATGATCCCACCATAAGAGTCGGCCTGACCATCGTGTCCGATCACAAAACAGTTGGATAGACTGGCGATCTGGAAATTATTACCAATACCAGTCATAGGTGATCCCTGGGGGACTATGTACTTAAATCTTTTCAGGAGATCAAACAGCTCATCAAAGGAGAGGGAATTGGGGTAACGCTTCTCAATACGTCCTATTTCTGAAGCCAGTCGCCTGTGCATATCATCGGGAGTGCGCTCATATATTTTACCCTGAGAATCTTTAAGTGCGTATTTATTCACCCAGACCCGTGCCGCCAGTTCATCCCCATCGAAATATCCAAGAGAGGCTTTTAAGGCTTCATCAAAACTATAGGTCTGTTTAAGCTTTTGCTCCTCCAGTGTTAATCCTCTCACTTCACTTTTGAGCTCTTGGTCAACAAACGCCAGGTTTTTTTGTGGTACTGCCTTTTCTGCCATTCTATTCTTTTTTAAACTTAAGGGTGGGTGTGATATACAACACCTGAATAATCATTGGGTTTATATTTATCGGTCCAGAGTTATTAAAACCTATTAACAACTTTGTAACTGGCTGAACTTCTGACTGTTATTAAATATAACCCTTTTAAATAAGGGGCAAAAATCCCCCTCTCTTCACATGGCAAAAATCACTCGACTTTACACAAATAGGTGATAAAAACAGGGGTCCTCTTCAATACAGATTTCGGGGAATGAAATTAAGAAGAAATCAATAGGTGGATGGGTGAATGACACCCCATTTTATCAACAAGAAATTAACGTTCTGGCTAACTCAATGAATGGCAGACACATGAGAAATATCATCCTATTTTATCCTGTAACAAATTGTTATAACGTTGATTTATTGCTGTTTATGTGGTTTATGGTCATTCCGGCATCCGCTCTATCCCCCTGTTCATGGGGAACCTGACTTTTGCAAGAAAATGGTCCAAAAAAATCGGTATATGAAAAAGGGTGCCCAAATTGGACACCCCTATTAAAAAAGTCGAGAAATGTGTTCCTTAAAACTTATAAGCAACACCAAAATTCCAGGTAAGTCCATTACCGAAATAGACCCGGTTATTCATATTCACACCATTCCAGTTAGGCTCACCGTCTTCGGGATGGTAGTTGGTATCAGATTGTGAAATAAACTGGTTATTCAGCAGATTGTTGGCATTAAATCTGAATTGGAGGCTTCTGCGATTCTTAAAGTAGAGCTTGTAAGAGACCCCAGCATCCAGCAGACCGAATGAAGGCAACTCCAGTGAGCCCTGGTGATCTGGTGTATCAAAGCTCTCAGGGTTAATGGCTGCATATAGTCCTGCATAATAACGGTAGTCCAAATCCACTGAAAGTCCTTTTACAATTTTATAGGTTCCCAAAAGACCAAAGCTGGTCTGGGGAGCATTACCCACCTTTACACCATCCAGGTAAAGGGTTTCATCTTCTCCCCCAATGGGATTGCGGTCCTCATCATAGATTCTCGCTTTCACATCACCTGAATACTCCCATATTCCAATGGAAGCAAAACCACGAATGGAGAGTGCACGGATGGGTTTCACTTCGAATTCCAGTTCCACACCGGAGTGGTTTTCTGCCACATTCTCAAAAAGTGCCACATCGTCACGTTCGCCATCGCCGTCGAAATCTCCGCCCTGCCTGATCTGTCGGTCTGTCCACGCAGTATAGTAAGCATTGAGATCAATATCCACAAACTCGCTTCTGTAACCATATCCTGCTTCCAGACTAAATACACCTTCGTTACCCACATCTTCGTTCACATCATTCAGATAGTTAAGGAAGAGGTCATCGAAGAAGGGCTGACGGGAGTAGTAACCCGCATTCACAAATACATTGTGATTTTCATTGATGTTGTAGTTGGCTCCTGCTTTCAGGTTATAGCCGGGGTGTTTCAGCTTCTCAGACTGCTGCTCATTGGGATCCGAGTAAGAGTGGTAGTCGAAACGCTGATAGGACTGGGTGGAAAGTGCAGCCTGAACAAATGTGGAAAGTTTTTCTGTCTTGTATTCCAGCTGACCAAATGCACCTGCATAGGAGATGCGTTCGGTGTTGTAATAGTCAAGCTTGTCATCCATCATTCCGTTTCGCTGGGACCAGAACATATAGGGACTTGCGGTATGCTCCTGTGTATAGACCTGTCCACCCGGGAACAGATCCTGGAATCCGGCACCATTGTAGTTATCATCCCAGTATCCATCGAGGCCCCACAGGTTGTCCACCAACCTGAAGTGCTCTCCATAATAGGTCCTGAAGTCAGTTCCTAAATTGAACGCCAGTCTTTCATTGATTATATGGTTGAAGTTGATCACTGCTCCCAGCCAATTGTGCATATTCATGGAAGCACGACGCAGAGCAGCATTATCACCGTAGGATCCAATGGTCTTGCCAGGAATATGCCAGTCTTCGCTTCCATCATTTACGATGGCCTCGTTATTGGCACGGATCTGATCAAAATCAAGTTGTCCGTCAGCATCATAAGTGTAGTAGCCTCTTCCGTAACCACCAGTTCCTCCACCAGCTCCGGTGGATCCATAAAGTACGGTGGAGAGAGAGGACTTGTCGCTGATGTTCCAGTCCCAGTTCAGGTTAGCTACCGGCTTGTGATAAAAGTTCTCACGCAACGAATACTCTTTGCCTTGATACATTCCCCAGTTGTTATTGAACCTCTGCTCATCATTGGTGATCTCACCATCGCCATCCCTGTCATAAGCAGTCAGATTTTTGGTGTAGTTCTGGTAGTGCCATTGAGGAGCACCTGTAACCGAAAAGTTAAACTGATGCTTCTCTGAAGGCTTGTATCCAATAGAGAAGAAATAGGTCTGACCCTGGCCCTGGGTTCCGTGGTTATATCCGTCGCCCTGCCAGTGAGATAGAAGAATACTGGCTCCCCAGCCCTTCTCGTTCAGTCCTGTGGATGCGCTGGCCACAAACTTCATGTAGTTGTCATTGCCCATCATGGCGCTCACACGTCCACCGGCAACCATATCGGTGGCCTTGGTAACCACGTTGATGGTAGCACCCACAGAAGAGATAGCCAGTTTTGAGGATCCAAGTCCCCGCTGAATCTGAATAGCAGTAGCAATTTCCGACAGACCCGACCAGTTGGACCAGTACACCTTACCATCTTCCATTCCGTTCACCGGCTGACCATTAAACAGCAGGGCCAGGTTTTCCTGTGTGAATCCCCTGATGTTAATGCGGGAATCGCCATACCCGCCTGCCTGGCTGGCTACATACACTGAAGGAGTATTCTTCATGATGTCCGGAAACTCCTGGTTCCCGGTTTTGGCTACAATTTCGGGTAGTTTTATGGTAGAAACAGCTACGGGAGTCTCCCGGTCCTTAGCCACGTCAATCACACCATAACCAATAATCACAACCTCATCCATTGACTTGGCATCAAGTTCCAGTACAACCTCTCCAACACCTGTAGCATTGGCCAGGTCAAAATCCAGGGTCTGCGAAATATACCCCAAAAATGAGATTATGATTGTACCGGTCTGTGCGGTGGTATTTAATTGAAAGGTACCATCGAGACCGGTGATTGTACCATTTGTTGTACCACTTTCAATAATGGCTGCTCCTGGAAGAGCCATTCCAGCTTCCTGGTCAAGTACCGTACCTGTAAGCACACCCTGCGCCATAACTCCCATGGTAAGCCCCACGACTGCCAGTGAAAGCAATAACCTTTTAATAGTTTTCATAGATAAATTGGTTTTAAGGTAAATTTTGATTTGCTGTGATTGTTCACAACTAGGATTACAATTCAAAAGTATGAAGAAATCCAGCCTGAAAGGAATCTCTAAAACATATTCCGCTTCAATTTTTTGCACACTTCATCAAGAATGATTAAAGTGGCTCCAACCCTTTCCTGGACATACTTTCCGGCGATTTGGGATGAGGTTTTCAACAGCTTTGGATTATGCAATTGTTGGCGAATTGTGGATAAAATACCATCTCTGTCATGAACCGGATAGGCACCACCAAGCCGTATGAGTTCTACAGCCTCTGCAAATTTATCGTATACCGGACCGAATAGAACCGGCACTCCATAGGTGACTGGCTCCAGTGTATTGTGGATTCCCTTCCCGAATCCACCACCTATATAAGCAATGGTTCCGAACCTGTAAAGGTAGGAGAGCTGACCAATGGTGTCTACGATTACAACCCTGATATGAGGTGGGATTTCATGCGCCAGTTCAGAAAACAGCACACTGGACGGAAACCTTCTTTTTAAACTGAGAATATGAGATTCCGAAAGCTCATGGGGTGCTATGATCCACCTGGTTTCAACAGGAAGCTTATGGAATGCATGCTCCAGGATCAACTCATCTTTCTCCCAGGTGCTTCCGGCTACAATTACGTTCGCTCCCTCTGTAAAACCCTCAAGGGCCTGATTCCTATATTCAGTTTTAGCCAACTGGTGCACCCTGTCGAATCGGGTATCTCCCGCCACAGTGACCCGGTCAAACCCAACACTTTTCAGCAGCTGCTTTGAATCTTCTTTTTGTACAAAAATCTGCTCAAAGAAATCCAGGAATCTCCTGTACCAACCCCCATACCATTTGAAAAAAAGCTGTCCGGGCCGAAAATTACCGGAGATTAAAAATATGGGGATCTCTTCCGATTTTAACCGATACAAAAAGTGGTACCAGAATTCGTACTTGACAAACAGTGCCATCTCCATTGAGGTCGATCCAATCAGTTTCCTGGCATTTCTTCTAGTGTCCAGAGGGAGGTACATGACATGATCGGCTCCGGGATAGTTTTTACGTTTCTCATACCCCGATGGGGAAAAGAAGGTAAGCAATATTTTATGATCCGGGAATCGGGTTCGAAAGGACTCAATTACCGGCCTGCCCTGCTCAAACTCTCCAAGTGACGAGCAGTGGAACCAGATTACGCGGTCCTCAGGATCCAGGGCCTGCTGCAGCTCCTCCAACCACCTCTTCCTGCCCTGGATCCACAATTTGGCTTTCCTGTTCCAGGGGGAGATGATCCTCGCTGCCAGCCAGTATAACCTGATCCCTATGTTGTAAATGAGCCTCATTGGAAAATCATTATCAGGACTGAGTTTGGGAAAACCGGCTCACCAGCCACACCGCAAGTAAGGCCATCACCCAGGAGATAAACCTGACACTGATCACTGCATCAAGGGCTGAAAGTTCTGACCAGACCACCGTAGTGATAAATCCTGTAACCAGACCGGCAATTACACCCTGGTGAGTCACTTTTTTCCAGGTTAACAGGAGAAGGATCACCGGGCCGAAAGAGGATCCCAATCCGGCCCAGGCATAGGAGACCATGGAAAAAATTAGTTTGTCGGAGGTGAGTGCAATGGCAAATCCAATGAGCCCCACCACAATGGTAATGATCCGGCTTCCCTTCAATAGCATCTTGTCCCCCACTTCCCAGCCCAGGGTCCGGTGAAATAAATCTTCGATTATGGATGAGCTGATCACCAGCAGCTGGCTGTCGGCAGTAGACATCATGGCTGCAATTGCACCGCTTACAAATATGCCGGCCAGCCATGCAGGCAAAAGTTCATTGGCCAGGTGAGGCATCACTTTTTCTATATCGTCGAACATTCCCTGTCCATAGAGTCCTGCACCCATAATCCCGATAATTACCGCCCCCGAAAAAGCAGGTATCACCCAGGCGATAGCAATGCGACGTGAAATTTTTATCTCCTCGGCACTTCTTATGGCCATAAAACGTGTGAGCAGATGAGGTTGCCCCATATATCCAAGGGCCCAGCTTAGGCCGCTGATGATAAGCGCTGCTGCTGCCCATCCGGTTTTCCCACCGGTAAATGACATCAGAGGATGTCCCTCCTTTGCCACCAGATCGGCCAGGACCACGGTTCCATTGTGAATCTCCTTCAATTCAGCCAGTCCCACCAGGGGAAGTACAACCAGGGTGCCAATCATGATGATCCCCTGCACCATATCGGTCCACGCCACTGCAAAAAAACCGCCCATCATGGTATAAAAGATGATCACTGCCGCCCCGATGATCATTCCTGTGGACTGGTCAAGGCCAAAGGTGACGTTTAGAATCTTACCGGCTCCGTTAAACTGGGCCGAAAGGTAAAAGATGAAGAAGAAGATGATGATAAAGGTAGCCAGCACCCGAATCGCCGACTGTCCCTTTTCGAACCTGGCGGCCAGAAAGGTGGGCAGGGTAAAGGCTCCAAGTCGTTCAGTCTCAATACGAAGTGCCTTTGCAATGAAGAACCAGTAGAATATGATCCCCGAAACACAACCCAGTGCGGTCCAGAACTCCATCAATCCTGATGCGTAGGCTGCACCCGGCAATCCCAGCAACAACCATGCACTCTCCCCAGAGGCTCGTTCTGAGAAAGCCACCACCCAGGGATTCAGCTTTCTTCCTGCTATGAAAAAGTCCTTATGGGATTTATTGATGTTGTAAGTGATGAATCCAACCACCAGGATCACCACCAGATAGAAAATAAAACCAAGGAGCGCGAAATTCATGCCCTAATATAGAAAAATTATGCAGGATCAATCAGGAAAAGAGGTTGAACCATCTGCCTGATAAGTGTACTCCAGAACTACTTCGCTGTAAAGAGTACCCGAATCTCCTTCCCGGTCCAGAATATCTTTCACAAGCAATTTCACGTATTTATCTGTGCTGGTTTGCTGTACCCAGACCTGGTATAACACCACAGTATCGCTGACAGTTTCGAATTGCAAATCATCCTCTACGTTGCTGTACCCTTCATAAAAACTGCGGGCTCCATCCAGGGTTTCAAATTCACCTACCAGGGCAAAACCATTCATCTCGTCGGGGGTATTAAATCCGGGCAGGGAGATCAGCCCCCCACCATCTGCAAGGACCAGGTACCCTTCGTTGATAATATCAGGGAACTTTTCCCCCTGGTAGGGGAAGCGGTAAAACTCACTCTCTTCATACAGATATCCATATAGATGATAACTGATGGCTCCGAACTTCTCAGAGCTCAGTCGAAATTCTCCCTTCTCCTCAGGTCCTTTCAGGTTGTCACATCCCATTAAAATCAGAGTGAACAAACTTATCCAAACATATTTATATACTCTCCTCATTTCCCGTCTTGTTAAAATGCAGCCATCAGGAGATCCATATCTTTTGAAGGAATACCCAGCCGGGAACCAATGGCATCATTGGTCAGAATTCCTTTGTAAACATATACACCATGCCTCAGGCCCACGTTCTCTTTAAAATGTTTTCCCAAATCTCCCAGTTCACCCATACCAATGATCAGTGGAGCAAACACATTGCTTATGGCGATGGAGGCGGTCCGCGCCACCCTGGAGGGAATATTGGGTACACAATAGTGAATCACCCCATGCTTTACAAACACTGGATCCACCTGGCTTCTTAATTCGGAAGTTTCAATACACCCCCCTCGATCTATACTGATGTCGATAATTACCGACCCCTTCTTCATCTCCCTTACCATCTCTTCAGAGATAAAATAGGAAGACTGATTCTCCTCATGCCTGATGGCACCAATAACCACATCGGCCGATCGCATGGCTTTCAAAATCACCTTGGGATGGAAAATTGAAGTGGAAACCATCTGTCCCACTGCAGCTTGTAGCCTGCGCAGGCGATGTATGGAGTTATCAAAGACTTTCACATCGGACCCCACTCCCAGAGCTGCTCGTACGGCATATTCAGCTGCAGTACCTGCGCCAAGTATAACTACTTCGGTAGGTGTTATGCCGGTTACTCCTCCAAGCATTACCCCTTTACCTCCCCTTACATTGCTCAGGTACTCGGCAGCAATCAAAATACTGGTGGTTCCTGCAATGGCACTCATGCTTCTTACGGCCGGATAGCAGTTATGCTCATCCTGAATTTTTTCAAAAGCAATGGCTGTAACCCTTTTCTGCATCAGGCTCCTTATGTACTTCTCCTCACAATGGGTGAATACATGGAATGAGGAGATCAGGGTCTGCCTCTCTTTGACCCAGCCAATCTCCTCAAGGGTGGGTGGAACTATCTTTAAGAGGATATCACAACCGCTGAATACTTCCTGACGGCGTTCACAAATTACCCCACCTTTTTCTGAGTAATCCGTATCCTGGTAGTTTGCGGCCTTTCCGGCACCGGCCTCCAGAAATACCTCATGTCCATGGCCCGTAAGGATCTCCACTGCTTCGGGTGTTAGAGGTACACGGCTCTCTATGGAATGATCTTCCGATGGGACCCCGATTTTTAATTGCTTATGCCTGTTACCCACCTCTAACATCTCTTCCTGGGGCATTAAGCCCTCCTTATGTATGTTAAAAGCTGACGATCCTGAGTGTTTCATTTTGCAAACTTAATATAGGTAGCCTAAAATAATACAATAAACCCCCATTGTCAAGACAAATTATCATTGGGGAAGGTCATAGACTAACTCTCTCGACCGGTCGTTCAGAACATTTATTTTTACCAACAGTGCATCTTCCGGGATCAGCTCACTGGCTTTTTCGGGCCACTCGATAAAACAACGGTCGCCCGAGTAAAAGTATTCTTCATAGCCAATGTCGTACATTTCCCCCGGATCCTCAATTCTGTAAAGGTCAAAATGGTATATGGATGAGCCCTCAGGTGTGAAGTATTCGTTGACCAGTGAAAAAGTCGGACTGTTGACTTCAGCTGTAACCCCAAGCTCCTTACAGAGCCACTGAATGAATGTGGTTTTCCCGGCACCCAGTTCACCCGAAAAGGCAATTACAGGGATATCCCCGACGGCATTTAAAAAGGATTGGGCGACCCGTCCATAATCCTCCAGTGATGGGATGTAAAGTTTGTCCATACTATCTTACAGGTGAGAGTATAGAAATGGGAATTAGCATCTCCTCCATGGAGATGCCCCCGTGTTGAAATGTATTCCTGTAGAGGTTTACAAAGTGGTTGTAATTATTGGGATATACCATGAAATCGTTGTTCATGGCAAAGATGTAACTTGAACTCACATTGGTCCTGGGCAGGTAAATCGACTCTGGTTTAGTCACCTCAAAAACCTCTTTTTTATTGTAATTGAGGTTTTTACCCTGCTTATACCTGAGGTTGACCGAGGTTTGTCTGTCTCCGATCACCTTTACAGGACTATTTACCCTTACAGCCCCGTGGTCGGTGGTGATCACCAGCTTGATGTCCTGTGCCTGGAGATGCTTTAGTAACTCATAGAGATAGGAGTGCTGGAACCAGCTGTGCACCAGTGACCGGTAGGATGATTCGTTAAAAGCCAGCTCCCTGATCATCTCCATCTCAGTGCGGGAGTGGGACAACATATCCACAAAATTGTAGACCAGTACATTCAGGTCATAATTGAGCAGATCCTTTGAGTTTTCCACCAACTTTTTCCCAGCACGCTGGTTACTGATCTTCACATAATTGAAAGAGGCCTTAATTCCCAACCTCTTCATCTGCAGCCGACAGAGCTCTTCTTCATTTGCGTTTTTTCCACCCTCATCGTTCTCATCGATCCAGAGATTGGGATATCGCCTCTGAATCTCACTGGGCATCATCCCAGCAAACATGGCATTTCGAGCATATTGGGTGGCCGTGGGAAGTATGCCGGCAAAAACCGACTCCTCATCAGTTCTGAAAAGGTCCCCAATCTCCTGCTCTATTATTTTCCACTGGTCATAACGCAGGTTGTCTATTATTATCACCATCACCTTTCCCTGATCCAACAGGGGAAATATCTTTTTAGGAAAAATCTGAGGTGAAATAAGGGGAACATCGGAAGAGGTTCCGGAGAACCATTCCTCATAATGGTTCCGTATGAAACGCGCAAATTCCTTGTTGGCTTCGGTCTTCTGCATCCTTAAGACCTCATCCAATCCATCCGTTCCACTTGAATCAAACTCATTCTCCCAGTAAACCAGGCGGGAATAGATCTCAACCCAGTCGTTAAACGAGGAAGCCGTATTTATTTGCATACCGAGCTGATTAAACTGTGACTGGTAGCCCGATGTGGTTTTCTGTGTAACCAGTCTTTTTGTATCGATATTCTTCTTAATGGTGAGAAGAATCTGCTTTGGATTCACAGGCTTAATTAGGTAGTCGGAGATTTTGCCTCCAAGGGCCTCATCCATGATGTCCTCTTCTTCACTCTTTGTAATCATAACCACCGGGGTGGAAGGGGTTATATTTTTAATCCGCTCCAGTGTTTCAAGTCCCGACAATCCAGGCATATTCTCGTCCAGAAAAATAAGATCAAAATCCTGGTCTTCAACTAGTTTAAGGGCATCGATTCCATTGGTGCAAGTGGTTACTCTGTACTCCTTCTCTTCCAGGAAAATGATGTAAGGCTTTAGTAAATCTATCTCATCATCGGTCCACAATATATGTATCTTTCTAGCCATTACTCTTGGTTTACGTAGTACTTCTGGTAAAAGAGATAGTAGGGATTAAACTCCTTCTCCGAGGAAAGCACCCCGAAGTTCTCCTGTGAGATAATCATCATCCGATACTGGGACTCGGGTATACCCCCAAATATTTCATCCCTGTTCTGCTCAATAACCTCCATGTATCGGTTTGCACCTTCAGCATTTATAAATATCTTCACAGTAAGCATGTTGTATGAATCTGTCAACTCTACCCGATCAATGGTCAGGTCATACTGGTTAAAATTATCCAGGTTATAGTTTAACAGATCAAAGTTCACTTGGTTCATGCTTTCACCGGAGTGCAATGCGATCAGGAAGTAGTGCTCCTGCACAGAATCAGGTGCCGAGTAGATAACTTCAGCCTCCTGGGCCTGATCCGCCTCCATGATCTCTGGGAATTCAACATACATATAATCTACGATCTCCTGGGCCTGCTTGCTCTCCTCGGCCAATGGATGCTGTGCGATCAGGGAGTCCAGTTCCACCTTCATCTCCTCTTTGCCCCTGAGCGCTCCCACCGATAAGGCTTTAATATATTTAAATTTTGGAGTGAGCGGATCATCTTCAAACATTGCCATTCCACTATCTGCCGCCGTGATTACTCCGGCATAGTTTTTCTCCTGGTAGAGGCTGAATACCCCTTCATAGTACCGAACCACCTTCATCTCTTCCTCTTCAAGCTCTTTCAGATAATTGGGATTGTTTAACAGCATGGCATAATGAGATTGAGGATAGAGGTTTGAGAGCTCACTGGCATAGAAATTTGCCTGCCCCGGATCTTGTATATTGTTATAGAGCTGGTAGAGATAGTAGTGGGTTGGAGGGCCAAACCTGGTGTCGGGATAGCGCTGTATCAGCTCAGTAAAAGAGGTGATTGATTCCTCATAATCCAGTAGCTTCTCTTTATAGATGACCCCCATATTGAAGAGTGCCTCCTCCAGCCTTATATGGGACTTTTCCATGGAGGAATCGTTCAATGGAATGCTGGCCAGGTAATACTCCCTGGACTTGTTATCGAATATGGGGGTCCCATCGCCTCCGTTGATGCTGTCACTTTCACCTCCTGCACCAGACAGATCAGAGAGGGCCTGTTTGTTTTTCCTTCGCCAGTTATCCTCCAGTTTCCGCTCTCCCCACTTCATCCTGAATTCGGGTTGACCAAAACTTTTGGCATTCAGGTTATAGAAATACCACAATCCCCCCTGTTGTCCTCCCTGTTGTCCTCCCGACTGGTTGTTGTTGTTCATCATGGACTGGTTGAAGGCCATATCCTGCATGGCCTGTTGCTCTGCCAGCCGGGCCTCCTCTTCATCCTCACGAATCTGTTCGATAATCCCATCAATAATAGCCAGCCTCGATTCTTCGGGTAGTGCTGCCAGCATCTGCACACTATCCTCCAGTTCGTAAACCGAAACATTGTAGACCAATCCACTTAAACTGGCCGACAGGGTGGTTAAACCGTTATATCCAGGATAATTTTCATTCAAAAAGGTAACAGCTGAATCGTAATAGGCTGCCGAGAGCTGGTAATTGGGTTCCTCATAAAACATTTCAGCCAGCGTCAAGGATGAAAATCCTTTCTGATACTGATTCTGGATACTGGTTGAGACAGAAAGCTGATAATATTCGATGGCCTTATCCCGGTCGCCCTCCTCCATGGCAATATTTCCCAGGGCAAAATAGATCTGATCCTTATACTCCCTGTTCTTGCTGTCCTTGAGCATTTTATTCAGCAGCTTTTTAAGATCTTCGCTGCTGGCACTTCCAGCTTCATATACCTCTGCCATATTCACCCGGGCATTAAAAGCCATTTCATATGTGGGGTTATAGCGGGTAACACGCTCATACTTTTCAAGGGCCAGGTCATTGAGGCCGGTCTCCTCATAAAGCTGCGCCAGAATATAGGTATACCTTATTTTGTCCTCTTTATCAATTCCTTTATAACCAAGGGCCAATTCCAGGTTTTCAGCAGCAGTGGAAGGTTCATCCTGTTTAATGCGGAGCTGAGCCAAGGTGGTATGGAATGCCTCCATGTAATCCTCGGGGAGCTTGCTCTCATCGGCAAGGGTGGAGATAATCCGTTCTGCCTCCCTTGTTTCATCGATCATGATATAAGCCCTGGCCAGCCATATCATGGCCAGGTACCTGATATCCTCCTTGGGAAATGTGACCAGTATGTGTTTAAAGGTCTCAGCCGCCAAAAAAGATTCACCCTGGTACATGTAAGCTTTTCCCATGAGTAAATAGGAATCGTCGACCCATTTGTTGTATTCGATTTGCTCGTAAAATGCCTTGTCCTTAGGCGACTGGTTTCCCTCCTTTACCTTGGGCTTGGCAGTAATGGAATGATAGGTGATCACTTTGGTGGCCTTATCGATGGCCTTTTTCATATCGCTGTTTACAGTGGAGTTGACCGTTTCATCCTCGTAGAGGAAAACGGGCAATATATGGTTGTAGTCCATCATCACTGAGCTCCGGGCTTTTTCTAAGGCCCGATTGTAGCTTTCATTTCCGTTGAAATAGATGTTATAGTGGGCGGTGAGGTTGTGGAAATTTCTTGTAAGTGAGGTGTTTTTTTCCACACTGCATGAGATCACGCAGCAGAAGAAGGATAGCATGATCAGCCCCCTGTATATGGTCTTCTGAAAAGGCAATTTACTCCAGTTCTGACAAGTTACTGTAAAGTTCTTACAAATAATTAACTGGTTTTGATATAACTTATTTTATCAGGTTGGAAAAAAAGCACCCTAAGAATTAATATCCACTACCTCTTTGATTTCCGGAACTTCATTTTTGACAGCCATTTCAACTCCTGCCTTCAGGGTCTGCATACTGAAGGGACAGCCATGACAGGCACCCTTCAACTCTACCCTCACTATCATATCATCAGTGATGTCGACGATGGCAATATCCCCACCATCTGCAACCAGGTAAGGCCTGATTTTTTCCAGTGCCTTTTCTACTCTCTCTTTTATAGCTTCCATTGTTCCTCTGTTTTAGCTATGTTCAACCTACTTGGTTGTGATCTCCACTTTCTTTGTGGGTTCCAACTCGATATTTCTAGTCTTTATAACCTTTTCAAGGGTTTGCGCCAGGAGATGAAATGCTTCACCGGGAGATCTATCCGGATGAAGCGCCACAGGCTCCCCGGAATCGCCCGATTCCATGATTCCCTGTACAATGGGTATCTGACCCAGAAGCTTGATCCCCATTTTCTCTGCCAGGTTTTTACAACCATCCTTACCGAAAATATAGTACTTATTCTCAGGTAGCTCCTCCGGGGTGAACCACGACATGTTCTCAACGATCCCCAGCAGGGGTACATTGATCTTTTCCCCTGCAAACATGTTGATCCCCTTGATTACATCTGCCAGTGCCACCTCCTGCGGTGTGCTTACGATTACAGCACCGGTAACCGGGACCTCCTGTACCATGGTCAGGTGTACATCACCTGTTCCAGGGGGCAGGTCAATCAGCAGATAGTCCAGCTCGCCCCAGTCTCCCTGGGTAATAAGCTGCTTCAATGCGCCGGTGGCCATGGGTCCTCTCCAGATCACTGCATCTTCAGGATTTACAAAGAGCCCAACTGATAATAATTTAACTCCATATTTCTCGATAGGTACAATCCATTCTGTCCCCTCTTCGGTGCGTGCCACAGGGCGTTGCCCTTCAATATGAAACATTTTTGGGATGGATGGTCCATACACATCTGCATCAATCAAACCTACCCGCTTTCCCATTCCAGCCATTGAGACTGCCAGGTTTACTGCAATGGTGGATTTGCCTACGCCCCCTTTACCCGAAGCAATGGCTATAATATTCTCTACTCCTGCCAATGGATCAGGCTTCACAGGTATCTCCGGAACCTGTACCTGTATATGTTCCATTTTAAGAGTCGCTTCTCCAAATGCCCCGTTAACGGCCCTTTGACAAGCCTTCTTTAACGAGGCAATAAAGGGGTCATTGGGCTTATCAAACCTTAGTCCGATCCATAGTTCACCCTCTCTGTACTGCACATCACTTACCATTCCCATACCTACGATCTGCTCCTTTGTTCCGGGATGTTTAATCTGATCAAGTACCTCCAGTATTTTCTCCTTTTGAATCTCCATTTGTGCCTTAAAATTATGGCATCAAAGATAGCCTTTTTATTTAGATTAAGTTAAAATCAGTCCAGTTCTTCAAGGGGATCCCAGAAGATATCATCGAAATTCAGGATGCGATTTTCTTTAATAATGGCTCCCTCATTTTCCAGGAGTTCCTGCATCAGGTTTGTCCCATCGAAATGGTGCTTACCCGTGAGCATACCATTTCGATTCACTACCCGATGGGCCGGAATGTAGGCTTCTGATGTGTGGGACTGATTCATAGCCCATCCAACCATCCGTGCAGCTCCGGTGGAACCAAGGTAGCGGGCTACTGCTCCGTAGGAGGTAACCCTTCCGTATGGGATCTGGCTGACCACCCGGTAGACCCGGTCAAAAAAACCTTCATTCAGTTTCATCAGGCATCTCTGAAATTTCCTTACGGGCAGGCAATTGAAAGCTAAGATAATGTATGGGCATCCCTTCAGCCAGAAAACGTTTCTCATAATAGGTCTGTATGGAAACAGTTTCATCACTCCATCCCTCACTGTAGATATCATCCGACATTTTCTCCACACGGAGTTTATTATACCTGACCAGTGCCAGGGTATCTGTGTATAGGGATCTGTTATCTGTTTTCAAATGAACCAGGCCACCATCCTTAATAAATTGCCTGTATTTGTTCAGAAAATTTGCACCAGTAAGCCGCTTTCTTCTTCTTCGGGCTTTCTCCTGTGGATCGGGAAATGTAATCCACAATTCATCCACCTCATCCTTTGCAAAGAAGGAGCCAATGAAATCGATACGTGTACGAATAAATGAAACATTTTCAAGGCCCTGATCATGTGCCGCTCTGGCCCCGGTCCAGATTCTGGCCCCTTTAATATCAAGACCCAAGTAATTCTTCTCTGCATTCATCCTGGCCAGACCCACGGTGTACTCTCCTTTTCCACAACCCAGCTCCAGGATCAGCGGACCCTGGTTTCTAAACTGATCGCGACACCACTTCCCCTTCATATGGAAATCCTTTTGGAATACCTCCTCAAAGGAAGGTTGAAACACCTTATCGAGTGTTTGGAGTTCCCTGAATCTGGACAGCTTCTTCTTTCCCAAATTTGTTATGGATTGGTTCTTTCAATTCTTACTCCCAGGTCTGTTACCGGAAGTTCCGGATTTCTCATTCCCTGTTCAAGGGTGAATGTATATACACCGGGGGTGCTAAATTGAGTCTGTTTTCTGTAGAGAAGCTGTAGCTCTCTCAGGTTTCCGGATCCCCTTCCAGTCCAGTTGCCATCCGGGGCAGCAAGTATCAGATTGACCGTATCCTTCAGAAGCTGACCGGTGGGTCCCTTCACATGAACAAACATATAGAGGTTGCTCAAGGGGTATTCCACTGTATGCCTCACTTGCAGGTAGATGTTATGAAGCGACGTAGTATCGGTAATCTCCACTTTGAATTCCCGGGCATCCACCCATCCCCACTGACCATTCTCAATGTGAATATACTGATCATAGACCATGTCTGGATCACAGGATACAGCTGCCAGGAAAAGGATCAGGAGAAGAGATTTAGCTAGCTTATTCATGACCGGTTGTGATGTCCTCTGGGGGGTCTGTGTTTTTTCTTTTTCTTTTTGGGTCGCCTCTCTTTCTCAAAGCGAGTCAGACTTCCCTGTCCAGCGCCATTGGTGTACTCCAGGCGATCGGGCTTGATTACAACATTTACTTCCACCAATTCATCGGGCACTATTTCCCTTGAATTCATTTGCTGAATTTCTTTGACACGCTCCACCGGCACCGGCACAAGTGCCTGAGCTGCTGACCCTGAGAACCCGTACCACATGATCCCCCGGTATACATCGGTTTTCAGGTGATAGGCATCTCCCTGGTTGGTTTTCAGAAGTTTGGTTGTATCCGGGAACTGCTTACGGGCATCCTCATACCCGGCCAGCTCATAATTAAGGCAGCACTTCAATTTACCACATTGACCTGCCAGCTTTTGAGGATTCAGAGCTACTTCCTGTACCCTTGCCGAATTGGTGCTCACTGAAACAAAGTTGGTAACAAAGGTGGAACAGCATAGCTCCCTGCCACAGGTTCCAATGCCACCGATTTTACCCGCTTCCTGCCTGGCTCCGATCTGCTTCATCTCAATCCGGATCCGAAATGTCTCGGCCAGGACCTTGATTAATTCCCTGAAATCCACACGCTCATCGGCGATATAGTAGAAGATTGCCTTTGTATTGTCGCCCTGATACTCCACATCCCCAATCTTCATATTCAATCCCAGGTCACTGGCTAACTTCCGGCTTTGAAGCATGGTTTGCTCCTCAATTCGGATGGCCTCCTTCCATTTGTCGATATCCACCTGCTTGGCCTTTCTGTAGACTTTTTTCAGCTCTTCGGAATTTACAGGATGTTTAACGTGGTTCAGTTGCTTATCCACAATTTCACCTACAAGTGAAACAATACCTATATCATGCCCCGGGGAGGCTTCTACTGCCACTATATCCCCACGTTTCAACCTGAGTCCGTTCACATTCCGGTAGAATCCCTTTCGGGTATTCTTAAACCGGATTTCCACTGCATCGGGAATATCCATATCCGACACCTCCCTCAACCAGTTAAATGCATCCAATTTGGAGCAAGAACTAAAATAGGAATCTATGCGATCCTTGTTTTCTCCGCTGATTTCAAGCTGTTTCTGGGAACAGCAACCTCTTGCCTTCAGGCTATCCATGATGCAAAAATAGGGATTCAGATTTCCAATTCAAAACCAGATCATTCCGCAGCGGCAGGCTTCTGCATTAACAACCTGATTACCCGTATAGATAAGTCCATCAGAATGATCCTGGGATTGCCATTGGCCTCAATGTGATTGCCGGCCAACCCAAAGGCCTCCACCAGGTCGAATACATTTCCATGGTGAATAAAGGGGCTGAATTTCAACGCAAACTCCCTCTCCCTGCCCGACATATAGTTGAGGGTTCCATTCTCCATATGGAGCATAAAATTCTCCCGCAGAAGATGGAGGGAATAGTCAATAAATTGCTTTTGCCGCTCCCGGCCTATGCCTGCCCCCTGGTCTACCCAGGTATTTATCTCGATGATGTTCCTGGCGTAACAGAGCCGCATCAATCGGGTAAAAAGCTCAAAATTGTGACTTTCACTCTCATCCTGACGGAGGGTCTGCAATGCCAGACTGAAATTTCCATTGGCTCTGTTTGCCGCATCTTCAATAAGCTGCTCATCACCGGTTCCCTGCTGTTTCAATCCCTCCCTGATCTCTGTGTCGGTTAACGGAGGGACATGAAGCAGCTGGGTACGACTGAGGATGGTGGGTATGATCCTTTCGGTATGCTCAGAAACCATCAGGATCAATGTTTTATCAGGGGGTTCTTCAATAAGCTTCAGTAATTTATTTGCCGCAGGAAGATTCATCTTCTCAGGCAACCATAGCACCATCATCCTGTAATCCGACTCATAGGGCTTAAAGCTCAGCTTTCTGATGATAGACTCGCTCTCCCTTACATTGATGATGCCCTGTTTGTTTTCGGCACCTATGGCCTCATACCAGAGGTTTTCAGTAATGTAGTGATCCGATAGAAGGGCTTCTCTCCAGTCAACAATGAAATCGTCAGTTACAGGTGGAGCTGTTATACCGCCAGCTTTCAATACCGGTACCACAAAATGTAGATCGGGATGAACCAGCTTGCCAAATTTCATACAGGAGGGACAAACCCCGCAGGAATCCCCATCTCCCCGATTCCCACAGGCCAGGTACTGGACCATGGCAACAGCCAGCGCAAGTTTTCCTGTTCCAGCAGGGCCGAACAACATAAGGGCATGTGGGGTGCGGTCATCCCGCACCATATTCAGGAGTCTCTGTTTTACCTCCCTCTGACCTATGATCTCACCAAACAACATGATCGTTAGAACTGTAAAAGTAGAATTTCTTTTTTACCTTTGGGATTCCGAATCAGAACTGTTTACATTCATAAAAATTCTTTACAAATGCAAATGATTGATAATTATAATTTTGCGGGGGAAAAAGTGATCATCAGGGTGGATTTCAATGTACCTCTGGGAGCCCAGTATGAGGTATCAGACGATACCCGCATTCGCGGGGCACTTCCTACCATTAAAAAGGTGCTTCAGGATGGGGGTTCAGCCATTTTGATGTCACACCTGGGCAGGCCTAAATCGGGACCCGAAGAAAAATTCTCATTGAAACATATAATTCCGGCTCTTACGGATCTGCTTGGAATGGAGGTCCGGTTTGCCAACGACTGTATGGGCGAAGAGGCCGTTGTAAAATCAGCTGCTCTGAAACCAGGAGAAGTGCTTCTCCTGGAAAATCTTCGTTTCTATTCAGCTGAGAACAAGATTAAAACCGATGAAGAGAAGGCCGCCACTAAAGTTTTTGCAGAGAAACTGTCCACCTATGCCGATGTCTATGTAAATGATGCTTTCGGTACAGCTCACAGGGCACATGCCTCCACAGCTGTGATAGCTGATTACTTTGATGAGAACACGAAAATGTTTGGATTCCTTATCAATAAGGAGATTGAGGCCATGGATAAGGTGCTTTACAGTACAGAGAAACCGCTGACCGCTATCATGGGCGGAGCCAAGGTTTCCGATAAGATCCAGGTCATTGAGAACCTGCTCGACAAAGTGGATAACCTTGTAATCGGTGGTGGGATGACCTACACCTTTATCAAGGCCCGCGGAGGAGAGATAGGTAATTCGTTATGTGAAGAAGACAAACTGGATGTGGCTGCCGACCTTGTAAAAAAAGCCCGTGAGAAGGGTGTGAACCTGCTGCTTCCAGTGGATCAGGTACTGTCCGATAAATTTGATAACGAGGCCCACACAGAGGTGGCCGACATTGATCAGGGCAAAGAGGGCTTTATGGGTCTCGATATCGGTGCCAAATCGATTAAAGCACTTACCGAGGTGATCATGAACTCTAAAATAATTCTCTGGAACGGCCCCATGGGTGTATTTGAAATGCCCAATTTCCAGAAAGGAACGGTGAGCATTGCTCAGGCAATTGCTGAATCCACGGCTAAAGGTGCCTTTAGCCTTGTGGGTGGCGGAGATTCTGTGGCTGCCGTGAATAAATTCGGTTTGGCCCACAAGGTGAGCTATGTATCCACAGGTGGAGGAGCCATGCTGGAGTATATTGAAGGTAAAGTGTTACCGGGTATCAAGGCCATTAAAGGATAGAGGTTAACATCTGACATATAAGCATATGGATCCTGCATTTCATCAGGCCATTTTCAAGATCAAAGATCAAAAAACCTTCAGGGATGCAGCCCTGAAGGTTTTTTTATATCAGTCCAGACAGACTCCTGTTTATGGAGAATATCTGCAAAAACTGGGAATTGACCCTGTGCAGATCTCCAGGTTGGAAGAGATTCCCTTTCTCCCGGTGGAGTTCTTTAAAACACACACTGTGCTGGGTGAGGGGAAAAAAGCAGAGATCATATTTGAAAGCAGCGGAACCACACTTCAAACTCTGGCCAAGCACTATATTGTGGATGTTTCACTCTACAGAGAGAGCTTTTCCAGAGGATTTTCCCATATCTATGGTTCCCCGGAAAACTATTGCATAGTGGCCCTGCTTCCCTCTTACCTGCAGCGTTCGGGCTCCTCACTGGTCTATATGATGGACCACCTGATGGGCCAGTCTCAACATCCCGAAAGTGGGTTTTACCTGGATAACCTGGATGAACTTTCAATCCTTCTTCAGAGACGAAATGACGATGGACAACCCACCCTTCTGGTGGGCGTCAGCTATGCGCTGCTTGACCTGGCAGATATAGCTCCATTAATTCTGAAGGATCACATCATCATGATGGAGACGGGAGGCATGAAAGGCAGGCGAAGAGAGATGGTCCGGGGGGAGCTGCATAAAGCCCTGAAAAAAGCTTTTGGTCTGAAAACCATACACTCCGAATATGGAATGACAGAGTTGTTGTCCCAGGCCTATTCCAGCGGTAACGGACTCTTTTATACCCCCCCCTGGATGAAGATTCTCATTCGCGATCCCAATGATCCTTTTTCAACTGTTCAACAAGGCCAAACCGGTGGTCTGAATATCATCGACCTGGCCAACCTTTACAGTTGCTCCTTCATAGCCACAGGCGACCTGGGCAAAACATATGCAGATGGTGGTTTTGAGATCCTCGGTCGATTCGATCATTCAGACATCAGGGGATGCAACCTGATGGTCCCTTAGGTCTTAATATGTAAGCCTGAAAAGGCATCTTCTCTTACCAGTCAAACTCCCCGATAAAAGGGATCTGCTCGGTCAGGAGAACATTGACCGCGCTGGCAAAATAGTTCTCAATTTGATAGAATTGGGCTGCTGTCTTAACGCCTGCGGCCTTTTTCATGCTTTTGTAGTACTTCTTAATCAGTTTATTCTGGGTATCTCTCACTTTCATAGCCTCACCAATCAATTCGTCGGTGGTGACATCATCAAGTTCAAGGTAAGATTTGGTGTACTTATCTAAAACTTCAATGCGTTTTTGCCCGTTGGCTTTGCGTTCCACTTCATAGTCGTCATAAAGGCTCCAGAACTCGGTGGCGGCTTCGCCTTCCAGGCTAATAAATTCAGAGACAATGGCTTTTTTCTCCATTCCAAAGATGGATTGGTAGAGTTCAATCTCCTCCTTATTCGACTGAGCAAAAGTTGTTGCGATTGCCAGTAAAAAAATTGCTGTCAGGGATAATGCTTTTTTCATTTTAATTTGATTTTTGGATTATTATTCTTGTAAAAACTGATATTCTCTTAACAGAAACAATGAAACAGGAAAAATGTTTATTCCGAATCACTCTACCTCTGGCCGGAAGGCATTTTCAATATGTTCGATCTCTATCCGGCCAGCATGGTATATGACTGCAATCACATCGAATCGTGTGGGGCGATGGCTGTTGAATACCCTTATAAAACCTTCTGCTGCCCTCACAATATGCCGTTGCTTTCTCTGGTCCACAACTTCAGAGGGATGGTTGACCCGGTTGCCCACCATAGATTTTACCTCCACAACGATCAGCAATCCCCCGAAGGTGGCCACAATATCCAGTTCTTTCTTTCCCCACCTCCAGTTTGTTCTCCAGATATGGTATCCCCTGGCCCGCAAAAAGCCCACCGCAAGTTGCTCCGCATTTCGGCCTATATCACAATGATTCATCCGTGTAAGAGTTACAGGTAAATGTGTCCAACGGAGACCAAATCAGCGTTCATTTTATCACTATCTTTGTCCGGTCCAAAATGAACTCAACATGTCAACAAAAGATTATAAAAGATACTTAATTACTTCTGCCCTGCCCTATGCCAACGGTCCCCTTCACCTGGGCCACCTGGCTGGTGTATATGTACCCTCCGATATCTATGTGAGATACCTTCGTCAGAGGAACAGAGATGTCATATCCATTTGCGGATCGGATGAACATGGAGTGCCCATCACGCTAAAGGCCCGGAAAGAAGGAACTACTCCGCAGGATGTGGTGGATCGTTATCACTCCATCAACAAGAAAGCCTTTGAAGATTTTGGAATCTCTTTTGATATCTACTCCAGAACCTCCAACAAGGTTCACCATGAAACAGCTTCTGAGTTTTTTACGACGCTCTATGACAAAGGGGTTTTCATCGAAAAAACTTCTGAACAGTATTATGATGAAGAGGCCTCCACCTTTCTGGCCGACCGCTACATCACCGGCACATGTCCACATTGTGGAAACCCTTGTGCCTATGGGGATCAGTGTGAACAATGCGGCACTTCCCTGAGCCCAGCTGATCTGGCCAATCCTGTATCCACCATCAGCGGCAGTAAACCTGTATTGAGAGAGACCAGGCACTGGTACCTGCCACTGGATCAATACGAACCCTGGTTGAAGCAGTGGATCCTTGAGGAACATAAAGAGTGGAAGCCCAATGTGTATGGCCAGTGCAAATCCTGGCTCGACCAGGGATTGCATCCCAGGGCTGTAAGCCGTGATCTGGACTGGGGAGTACCGGTCCCGGTGGAGGGGGCCGATGGAAAGGTGCTCTACGTATGGTTTGATGCTCCCATTGGCTATATTTCCGCCACCAAGGAGCTTACGCCTCAATGGGAAAAATACTGGAAGGATGAGGAGACCCGAATGATCCATTTTATCGGGAAAGACAACATTGTTTTTCATTGCATCGTATTTCCAACCATGCTCAAGGCGGAAGGGAGTTATATACTGCCCGAAAATGTGCCTGCCAACGAATTCCTGAACCTGGAAAACGACAAAATTTCCACTTCCAGAAACTGGGCTGTATGGTTACACGAATACCTGGAAGATTTTCCTGGAAAACAGGATGTGCTTCGTTATGTTCTGTGCGCAAATGCACCTGAAAACAAGGACAACGATTTTACCTGGAAGGACTTTCAAAACAGAAACAACAATGAACTGGTAGCCATTTTGGGCAACTTTGTAAACCGGGTGCTGGTGCTGACGCATAAATACTTCCATGGGAAGGTCCCTGAAATAACAGGATTGCTTGACCGGGACAAGGCCGTGCTTGATGAGATAAAAACCATAGCAGGGGATGTGGAACGAAGCCTGGAGGTGTTCAGGTTCAGAGAAGCCATTAAAACGGCCATGGACCTGGCCAGGTTGGGAAATAAATACCTGGCCGACACCGAACCCTGGAAATTGATTAAAACAGATTCGGAACGGGTGAAAACCATCCTGAATGTGGCACTTCAGATCACCACCAACCTAACCCTTCTGCTGGATCCCTTCTTACCCTTCTCTATGAAAACACTCAGGGGTATTCTGCAGTTTGATCAGACCTCCTGGGACCTGATTGGATCGCCGGATCTGTTGGAAGCCGGACATACCATAGAGAAGGCCTCCCTGCTTTTTGAAAAGATTGAAGATGAACAGGTCCAGGCACAGCTTGACAAACTCATGAGAACCAAAAAGGAGAATGAAGAGCCTGCAGAGGTGGCTC